>JACCDM010117005.1_pt1 | contig 16225 bp, 5 predicted proteins | sample 7445851 | NCBI WGS metagenome assembly JACCDM01 (sample SAMN15323438, study PRJNA562643) | freshwater metagenome | isolation source: river surface water | place: USA:Blue River Watershed | collected 2017-08-16
ATTGGCAAGCGACAGCACACGGTTGTATGCATCCACCAAGGCTTGCAGCTTAGGCGCAGTGTCAATGGTTGCTGAGGTGACTGACTTTGTAGCCAACGCGTCATTGATGGCGCCGACGTTCAGTTCACTTACACCTGTTATTTGTGCTTCAATGTATTTGGTGAAGAGAGGCGCATCACCCACGTATTTGAAATTACCAACGTCTTTGGCTAAAGTCATCGAATCAGCGTTGTCATCTGCAAACTTACCAATCTCACTCAGAGCGTCTTTGGCTTTTTGCGTGTTATCAGGTGTAGGCGCGGGGTCGTTTTTCTTTTTACCCGCAGCAGCGGCCGCCACCAAGGCTGCGCCACCGAGTACTTTGTAGGAGACGGTCGACCCCAAGAATGCCGCAGGCACGACCAACGAGGCAGAGCTCTCCCCGGCACCACTGCTCCACTTGAGAGGGCCCGCGTCTAACACGGTGTTTTGTGACTCGCTGAAGAGCATTTTGCCGGTCACGGTCTCTTCGTCAGCAAAGATGACGGTGAAGTCTTCGTCTGTCACCGCATGCAGCGCACCATCACGGATCAAAATTTTGCGGCCCGATTGGGTGGTCAACACAAAATCTGTGTCAACCACCTCAACGCTTGTAACGTCCTTGCGCACCACATCCAAATTGACAGTCTTACCTGCAACGGTGGGAGGCTTTTTAGCTGTCGCCTTGCTGGCTGGAGCTTGCGCTCGACCTGGCTGAACTGCCTCGTTGGTCGATTTACCTGTGTTGTTTTGGGGTGTGGGGATTGTGGTGGCCATGGTTTACTCTCTCTTCAATCAATACAAATCAACTGCTGCGTGAATACGACTCACGCAGCTCCTTCAATTGGGTGGCTATCTCTTTTAAGATTTGGCTTTGCAGCTTCACGATGTGTGACAACTCTTGCAGGCCTTGGTCTGTTTTGGAGCGCTGCAAATAGGTTTGCACGTTCATCCAAGCCTCTTGCCAGTAACTGGTGCGAGGAACTTCTTGACGAAAGCGTTCTTCAGCGCTCAAACCATCACGCAGCGCATTTGCCATCGATTGGCAGGTTTGGGTGACTTTGAGAATTTCGTGGCGCAGCAGTTGCGTTTCGTTTTGGTTTTGCTCCAGATGTGTGCGAATCAACACACCCATGTCTTCCCAGCGCTTGTTTTGTTCGTCCAGCGTTTTCTTCGATGTGGTAGCGACTTGATTCAAGATTTTTTCAGTCAAGACTTGGCTGTTTTGAAACATGCCCAGCACTTCTTGACGCAGCACATTGGTTTCAATTTCTTGGTGCTCGTAGTGCGACCGCAGCGTCTTGTGCAACTCATTCCATGCTTGAATTTGCTTGATGTTCCAAATCGCCACATCACGGGTGTCTGCAACTTCTTTGCTGTGGATGAATTCGTAAGCGTCGGTGATGTCTTCGCGGCGCACCACCACATGCAATTGGTGAATCAGGCCGTGGCCAATTTTTCCGACGGCCAGAATTTGCAAGCCTAAAATGAGCGAGCCCAACAAACCGTATAGAGAGGCAACGAAGGCAGTACCCATGCCGCGCATGGGATCTTGCAAACGACGCACCATGTCAGAGAAGATTTCTGCTGGGTTGGAGCTGGCAGAACCGGTTTGCACCAAAGCGCCAAAGAGTTTGCCCAGATCTTCTAAAGTACCGAGCAAACCCACAAACGTGCCCACCAGACCCAAGCCCACCAAAGCACCGGCCAGGTAGTTGGGCAAGGCCAAACGGTCGTTGAACCGGTCGTTGACGGCGGTTATTTCTTGCTCAAGCACTGACTGGCGGTTGCCGGCATCTAAACGGCGCTTGCCCAGCATGATTTCAAACACCGGCTGTAAATAGGTTTTCCACGACAAAGAGGACAACAACGCTTCTCTTTGCTCGTTGGACACGCGTGACCATTGGTGCATCAAATTGCCTTCCATGGTGTAGCGGTACAAGGTGAGACAGGTCAGAAACACGCCCACCAAAAAAGTTCCCAGAATGGCATAGACCAACTCAGGGTGCGGCGTTGAGGCCACCGAGGTGGTGACCGCCTCTTGAAACACCAACAGACCACTGCCAACGACCACCATGGCTGGCAGCAGTGAGCCAAACCAATGCCCAAGGATTTTTAACTTACGCTCGGGACTGAGCGTCACGGCACCCGTTTCATATGTGTGAGCCGATGACAACGCTTTGAGTGACATTTGTATGAACCTTTCAACTTTTGAAAATAGGAAATCACAGGGGACGTTCAACCACCCAGACGGTGCGCTCGACGCCGGGGGGCAATGCAACAGATTCGGGGGGGGGCGTGACCTTCATTTGCACGTTCTCAGGTAATGCGCCAGCCTTGATCAAAGTGGCGCGAACAAACATCAACCGTTCAAATGCTTCGCGGCTGAGGCGAGCGTTGCTGGGATCGGCCAGCACAAACAACGACCACACTTTTTGTGTGGCACGTGTCTTGATCTCGTTGGGCCAAACCCACTCTGAGGGTTTGGCATACTGATTGATCTCAAAGCTGATGCGCGACAACTCACCACCAGCGACCAAGGTAGACACATATTGCTCAGGACTGGTGAGCGCTGTGTGAGCAGAAAGTTTGGCAATTTCTAGGTCTGTGCCACCCTGTATTTTGGGAGTCGCTTTCAGCTTGATTTCAGTGATTTGCGGCTGCTCAACTTTGGGCGCGACGGGTGTCACGGGTGTTGCCGGCAAGGGCGGCGGTGGTGGCGGTGGTGTTGGCAAGGCGCGCAACATTTCTTTGACCATGTTTTGGCGCTCTTGTTGTGAGCGGGTCTCTTGCAAGGCTTCGAGCTTGCGTTTGTTTGCCTCTTGCTCTGCAAAAAGTGCTTGCTGATTGAGCGACACCAAACCAATGGTGAACACGCCGACCAGAAACAACAAATTGAGAACCACATTGATCAAGGCATCCACATATGCGGGCCAGTAGTTGATTTCGCTTGTTTCATCGTGTGTCATGGCTGCCCCTTGCTGGGTGAGCGCAAATGCAACGGCGCTGCATGAATGATGATTTCGCCTTGTTGATAGCGTGGCGGTAGAACATGGGTGGGTTTGAGTTGAAGCTCAATTTGCTTTTCAGGCACGCCCTGCGCGATCAAGGTTTTTCTGACTGACAACATGAGTCGATAGACAGACCGCTCCATCAATGTGTCTGATGCCAAGACCGAACCCCAAATCAGCCAAGTCGCATCGCTGGGTGCTTGAATTTGCTTGATGGATGTCACCACCTCCGCTTGCTGTGAGGGCGGAATTTCTGACAAGTCGGGCGCAAAGATGAGTCGAATTTGGCGCAGTGGCGTATCAGGACTGACCGTCTCTTGCGCAGGTTCGGGGATTGGCTCTGGTGGTTTGATGGGTGGCTGAGGTCTGATGCGGTGGACCGCAGTCTGCGTTTGCTCATGCATCAACTTGCTGTCGACCTTGGGCTTGGCTTGCTCTTCGAGCAAGCTTTGGCGCAAGATCTCTTGCATGTAGGCAGACACAATGTTGCCCACCTGTGTCAGGGCAAACACTAGGATGGCCAATAGCAACAAAAGACTCAGCACAAGGCTGGCAATTGCAGCCACATAGCCAGGCCAAACAGACGGCACATTTCTCGACGCGTTCATAGATGTGATGCTTTATTCGCGGAAAAAATACAACTCAGATGAATTCGTGTTTGATTCATGCAATATGGGTAAAAGGTTGATTTGTTGAATTATTTAGTATTGGTTAAACAAATCATTAGTAACCTTTAAACTCTAAACATATGGTTTTTAGTATTTACTAGCAGCACATACGTACTGATCGAGTCACACATAAATTCATCATGACTGCCGACATGTCTGTGGTCATCGGGATGTGGCGTTTGGGCGTCCCAAAATCGTTCGAACGCAGCAATGCATAGACCCAGTTTTGTGGTCTTGATCAACGGATGAGGAATTTGGGCGCATGACAAAAACCGCCCTTGATGACCCTGCGCTAGGTCATATCGCCAATATACCGGTTGTAACTACCGCAGTTAGCCGTTAGTGCCTATTTAATCTGAGACGCGCTATTAACAATTGGTTATTTTGTAGCAATTACTTTAATTTCAACAAAAACATCAAATTTGCTTCATGAAAAGCAAAGCAAAGACAGCGGGCGCAGCCAATGGCAACCACTCCCAATTTAAAACCAACAGACACCGCAAACACCCAACCTCATCCCCCTCTGCGTGCCATTGTGAATGCACGCCGCGTCGATGTTGCGCGCGTCGATGTTGTCAAAAAGGATTTGGTGCTGACGCTGAAATCGGGCAAGAAGGTCACCATCGCCGATGGGGCGATACAAGCCTCAACGCAACCAGATTTTTCAATTCTATTTTTGGATGATGAGGTAGCACTGGTTCGCAGCCTGCTGCAAGAATTCACCCAAACATTGGTTTCAGAAGCGCCTTGGTCAGCAGCCTTTGGTGGCTCGCTCGGCGTACCGCTGGGTGGCGCAGCGTTGGCCCTGGGTTTGGCCGGCGGGGGTGGCGGCAGTGGTGGTAGCAGCTCTAGCAGCAATAGCGGTGGCAACAACAGCGGCAACAACAATGGCGCACCAGGCGCTATACCCTCTACGCCCGAAAACTCTCTCGCATTGATTCAAGCCTATGCCAACGATGCAAGCCAAACGGTGCCCACGCATCAAGACTACACCTTGGTTGGTGTGAATGGTGTCACCACCAACAATGCCGGCAGCATCAACAGCGTGTTGGCGACCACGTCCATCACTGCGGCACAAGTGGGCACTGCTGCTGACATACAAGGCATTGTGGATGCCTATGCAAGCTTGATGGCATTGGCTGACGGTCAAGACAACACACTCACTTCCGCCAACCCTGCTGACAGTGTGTATGCCTTGATCGGTGTGACAGGTGTGGACAGCGCTGCCAAAGCCCGTTTGTTGGGTGATGTGATCGACAAAAAAGCCACCACCGACATTGACACCATTCCCAAAATACAAGCCTTGGTCGAAGCTGTCACCGCTGTGCTGCAAGGCGCAGCCGGAGGCACAGGGCCAAGCTTGGGGCAGTTGCAAAGCTTAGGCGTCACGGGTGTAGATGCCAGCAATTTGTCAATCGCACTTCAGGCCATTGCCAACACGGCCAACGATGGCTCGGATGTTGACACATTGGGCGAGTTGCAAAACGTGGTCAATGCCGGCCAAGCCACGGCGCAAACCAGCGTGAACATCATTCAAGCCTACGCGCTCGCCAACACCAGTCCAGACCCCGCAGCACCTTTGGGCATCGCACCCACATTGAGCGATTACAGCGCCACGAGTGTGACGGGTGTGACTTTACAAAACATTGATGCCATCAACGATGCGCTGGCCACCAGCAGCGTCACCGATGTGCAAGTCAACAGCATCAGCAAAATTCAAGCATTGGTGAATGCCTACTTGGCGGTTTTGAGCGCGGCAGATGGCGTGGCCAACAACGCCACCACAGCGTCAACATTGCCGACACAAACGCAATACGGTTTGATCGGTATCACCGGCGTTGACAGCGCATCAACAGCACGCTTGCTTGGTACCAAACTGGACGGTTTGAACACCGCCGATGTCGACCTGACGCGCAAAATTCAAAGCTTGGCAGATGCCGCTTCGGCTGTTGTAAAAGCAGCCTTTGGTGTGGCGGGTTTGACGCAATCACAGGTCAGCACAGACCTGGGCATCACAGGCATCACGGCGGATAACTGGCCCGCTCTATTACAAGCCATTGCCAATACAGCAGACGATGGCGCAGGGGTAGACACGTTAGCGAAGTTGCAAGCATTGGTGACCACCACCGGGAACGCCTTGACTGCAGCGCGCAGCGTCATCACCACTTACGCCAATGCAAACGGTGGCACAGCACCTGCATTGACCGATTATTCAGATGCCGGTGTCAGCGGTGTGGACAACACCAACTTGGCCGCTTTGAACAGCGCCTTGGCCAGCGTATCGGTGGTGGGCACGGGTGTCGACACCACCGCCGAACTGCAAGCCGTGGTCAACGCCTACAACGCTTTGCTGAGCGCAGCAGATGGTGTGAACAACATCAACAACAACCAAAATCCTGCGCAAGCGCAATATGGTTTGATCGGTGTGACCGGTGTCAACAGCAATGAGAAGACCAGTTTGCTCGGCGATGTGATTGACACCAAGAACAAAACAGACATCGACACCATCGCCGAAATTCAAAACTTGGCCGATGCTGTTGCCGCCGTAATGAGTGGCGCAGCAGGTGGCACAGCACCCACGTTGTCGCAATTGATGGCCTTGGGTATCACAGGTGTCAACAGCCAAAACTTACTGATCGCACAACAGGCTGTGGCCAACACCTCTGATAACGGCGCAGCAGTGGACACGCTGGATGAACTGCAAACCCTCATCACCAATGCACTGACGGCTGGTAATCAATCGCTCTCGGTCATTCAAACTTACGCGTTGCAAAACACCACACCCGCACCTGCGCCGACGAATGGCACACCACCTACGCTGAATGACTACACCAACGCAGGCGTGACAGGCGTGACGGTGAATAACCGCACCGCCATCAACGATGCACTGGCCAGCGCCAACATCACCAACACCAGTGTGCCCACCACCGCAGCGGTGCAACAACTGGTCGATGCCTATCTGGCCATTTTTGCGGCCGCCAACAGCACCGACAACTTGCCCGCTGTGAACCCTGCGCAAGCGCAGTATGGCTACATTGGCGTCACCGGCGTGGACAACACCGCCAAAACCAGTTTGCTAGGCGACGCGATTGACCTCAAAGCCAATGCAGATGTTGACACCATCGGCGCAATACAAGCACTGGCTGACAGCGTCACCGCCGTCATGAACCAAGCCAACGGCGTGAGTGGACTGACCCAAGCGCAATTGACCGCACTGGGCATCACAGGCCTCACCACTGACAACTTGCCCGCCGTGTTGCAAGCCATTGCTAACACCGCAAACAACGGCTCAGGTGTAGACACCTTGGGTGAATTGCAAACCTTGGTGACCAACACAGGCACCTCTGCAACAGCAGCGCGCAGTGTGATCGTCACCTATGCCGATGCCAACGGTGGCACCGCCCCTACGGTGAATGACTATGCCGATGCTGGCGTCACTGGTGTGGACAACGCACGTTTGGCTTCTATCAACTCGGCATTGGCCACCGCTTCGGTGGTGGGCACCAATGTGAACAGCACCGCCAAATTGCAAACCTTGGTGAATGCCTACAACACATTGTTTGCGTTGGCCGATGGCAACAACAACACCGACAACAGCAGCAACCCCACGGCTGTGACATACAGCTTGATTGGCGTCACCCAAGCCAACAACAGCAACAACACCAGTTTGTTGGGCGATGCGATTGACTTGAAAAACAACGCAGACATCGACACGCTGTCAGAACTGCAAAATCTGTCCGATGCGGTGGCCGCCGTCATGGCATGCGCTGCGGGCAACACCGGACCCACTGCGGCGCAATTGACATTGCTAGGCATCACCGGCGTGACCAGCAGCAACTTACCCGTTGCTTTGCAAGCCATTGCCAACACGGTTGACACGGGTGACGCCGTGAGCACCTTGAGTGGTTTGCAAGCGGTCATCGATGCCGCACTCAACACAGGTTCGACAGCGCTCACTGTCATCAGCACATATGCGCAACAAAACTCGGGTACCGCACCGAGCGTCAGCGATTATGCAGATGCAGGCGTGAGCGTTGCAGCCAACCAGTTGAGCGCCATCAACAGCGCCTTGGCAACACCCAATGTGCAAAGCACCCATGTGGATACCAGCGTTGAGGTCAAAGCGTTGGTAGAAGCCTACCAAGCAGTGTTTGCATTGGCCGATGGCACGGCCAACCAAGGCACTGCTGTCAGCGCAGCACAGCTCAACCTCTTGGGTGCCACGCTTGGCAGCGCGGCCACGACCAGCAGTTATTTGACCTTGCTCAACGATGTGTTCGATCGCCAATCATCCAGCGGCGTGGATTCGGTCACCAAACTCAACGCGCTCATCACCCGCACCAATGCCGTGCAAGACCATGCCACAGGGGTGGTGCCTTCGCACACCTTGCAAGCGAGCGATTTCACACAAATCGGAGTGAATGGGGTGACCGCCGGCAATTTGGCCAATGTGTTGACCGCCATTGCCAGCAGTGGCGCCACCGGCAGCGACAGCGTGGCAGAGTTGCAAGCGCTGGTGTATGGGGCCAGCCAACTCAGCTTCAACAGCATCAGCACCGACACAGGTGTGAGCAGCACAGACCTCATCACCAACGATGACACGCTGACGTTTTATGGCACATCGAACGCGCCGGATGGCAGCCGCATCAAACTCATTCTCACGCCCACCAGTGGTGCACCCATCGAGTTGTTGACCACCGTCAACGCAGGCGCATGGGAGGCGTTGCGCCCCACGGCTTTGTCCAACGGCACCTACACAGTCAACACCTATTGGGTCGATGCCGGCGACAACACCACGGTGCTCAAAACAGCTGCTGCACGCACCTTGGTGGTTGACACCTCGGCCACCCTCTTGCCCGATGGCACCACCGACACGGGCTTGAACAACAAGTCCATCACCATCGGTGCCATCAGCCCAGACACCGGCAACAGCAGCACCGACTTTGTGACCAACAACGGGCAAATCATTGTCAGCGGTACCAGCACCGCCGCCGATGGCTCACGCGTGCTGATCAGCATCAACGGCAATGTGGCCTATACCGTTGTCAACGCAGGGGCTTGGCAATACAACAACACCGCCAACACCCTGAGCGCGGGCACGCATGTGGTGAGTGTTGCGCTCACCGACGCAGCAGGCAATGCAAGCCCCAGCGTGACACAAAACGTCGTCGTCAACACCACTGCCCTGACCATCACCAGCAAGACATCTGGCTCGATTGCCACCAGCAGCGATTTGCAGTTGGTGTTCAACGACAACGTGTTTGCACAAGCCAACAAATCGATCGTGATTTGGAATGCAACCACCAACGCCATATTTGAAACCATCTCGGTCACCGACACCAACAAGGTCACCGTCCTCAACAAAACGGTCAGCATCAACCCAAGCGCTGATTTTGTGGTTGGCAACAACTATTACGCGCTGATAGACAGCGACGCCTTTCGATCAGCTGCCACCCATTTCGCAGGCATCAACAACATCGCGACGTGGACCTTCATGCCGGTTGACCCCGCCACCGATCTCATCATTGCGCCCCCCAGTGTGGATGTGAGCAACGGCATCAACGGTGGCGAGTTGGCCAGCATGCACCTCACCGGCACGGTCAGCAGCCCAGACATCAGTGCGGTGAGCAACTTGACCATTGCACGCATCACCTTCACGCCCACCGACGGCAGCGCAGCGGTGGTGTTGACCAACAATTTACCAACCGTCGACCCCGCCACCTACGCTTGGACCTTGCTCAACAACAACGCTTGGACCTCGCAATTGGTCTCTGGCAAAAGCTACACCGTCTCGGTGCAACTCAATGGCAGCATTGGTGGCACGGCGACGCAAAGCACGGTCACAACATCGATCGGGTTGATCGACTCGGTCGCGCCCACATTGAGCATCACCAGCACAGCGGCCAACACGCTCAAAATGGGTGACACAGCCGCCATCACCTTCACATTCAGTGAAGCACCCACAGGTTTCACAGCCAGCGATGTCACGCTCAGCAATGGCAGCTTGATCAACTTCACCGTCACCAACGACCCCAAGGTCTACACCGCCACGTTTTTGCCCAATGCCAATTTGTCTGGCAGCTACACACCTGTTGCGGTGCCGAGCGGCACCTACACCGACGCCAATGGCAATGCCGGTGGTGGCAGTGTGGGCCCCACGTGGACCATCGACACCACCTTGCCCACCATCAGCGCGGTAGCCATCAGCGGTGTTGACAGCAGTTTGGCAGCCAAAGCAGGCACCTTGGACATCGGTGACAAAGTCAAGGTCACGGTCACCTTCAGCGAGGCAGTGACCGTCACGGGCGCGCCCACTTTTCAATTGAATCTGGGCGGTGTTACGCAATATGCCGCTTATATTCAAGGCAGTGGCACCAACACCTTGGTGTTTTACTACACCGTGGTGTTGGGTGACAACGATTTGAGCCAAGGCATCACAGCACCACTGGATGCGTTGGCTTTGAACGGCGGCACCATTGTCGACGCCGTCGGCAACACCGCCAATGTGGCCACCGTCGCCATTGGCAACGGCACCAACACGGTGGTGGTGGACACCAATGCCACCGCACTGAACACCATCAGCACCGCCGCGCAAAGCAACAATGCGGCCGACAACCTCACCACGGTGGCGGTGTTTAACAAAGCAGGTGTGGTGGGCGTGAATGTCAACAACCTCAGCGCCATCAACAGCGCACTCAACAGTGTCGACGTCACCGCCACCCAAACGGACACCATGGCCGAAGTGCAAAGCCTTGTGAGCGCCTACACCACGGTGTTGGCATTGGCCGATGGTGGCGTGAGCACCGGCACAGCCGCGAGTGCATTGCAATACAGCTTGATAGGCGTGCAAGGCATTGCGACTGTGACAACGGGGGCAAGCTCGGTCAGTGCCAACAGCAAAGCGTCGTTGTTGAGCGACATCATTGACCGCAAAGCCACCACAGCGGTCGACACCGTGGCTGAGGTTCAAGCCTTGGCAGACATGGTCAGCAATGTCATGTTGGCCGCCAATGGCAGCACCGCAGGTTTGACGCTGAGCCAATTCACGAGCATGGGCATCACCGGCGTGACCAGCAACAACTTGTCGTTCGTGTTGCAAGCCATTGCCGGCACAACGGATACAGGCGTCGATGTGGACACGTTTGCAGGTTTGCAGCTGATCGTGAACAACGGCATTGCAGCCGCCAAAACTGCGGCGCTACAAATCATCAGTTTGTATGCTGCCAACGACTCGGGCACCGCCCCCACCTTGGTTGAGTACGCCAATGCAGAGGTGACCGGCGTAGACGCCAACAACTTGGCATCGATCAACGACACACTCACCACCTCAGCCGTGGGCAGCGCAGCGGTCAGCACCACCGCTGATATCCAAAGCATTGTGGACGCATACAACGTCGTGCTGGCTTTGGCAGACGGTGGCGTCAGCGCAGGCGTTGCTGTCACAGCGACGCAATTGGCGAAGTTAGGGGCCAACATCGGCAACATCAGCACACTCGTGCCGAACCAAAGCCTGATCAACAGCATTTTGGACCGACAAGCCAGAACAGGTGTGGACACCGTCAGCGAAATCAATGTGCTGGCCAGCATTGCCAACGCCATTCAAACAGCCATCACCACTGACGTGGCGGCCTCGCTGATAACCGATAACTACAGTTTGATCGGCCTCACTGGCGTGACCGGCACCAATCTCAATGGCATTAACACCAGCATCGCCAGCAGAGCGCTTGGCACCGATCTTGACACGCTGAGTGAGTTGCAAAAACTCATTGACACCTACAACGCCCCCCTACTCACCTTGAGTTTGACCAACGACACGGGCTACAACAACGCAGACAAAATCACCAGCAACAGCAACCTGACCACTGGCGGCACCTTGCTGGCCGATGGCACGCTCCATTACAGTGTCAACAGCAGCACCGCCTACAGCACGGTGTACACGCCCATCACGGCAGATGGAACACACACGGTTTACGTCAAGCAAATCGACAGTGCGGGTAACTCGGGTCAAGTCAGCAATTTAACCTTTACCTATGACACTCTGGCGCCTATATTGGACCTTGACGCCACCTCGGGAATCAGCAACGCCGTGTCAAAACCTCCCATGGCCTTGAGCCTCAATGGCACGCAATACGCCACATTGGGCAATGACTTCACCATAGGCGGCTCAAACGGTGTAGCTCTATTTGCAAAGATTAAATTCAGCGGCACTCAAACCAATGGCGCAAGCATCATCGATCTGTCCACAGACACGAATGGCAATGGTGGCAATCGCATTGTCATGGGTTTTGCTGACAACAACAAAATTTACTTTGAAGCATTTACCAACAACGTGTCTCTCGGTCGCATCGTCACCTCCAGCGGTGTGTCAGCCGATACGTGGCACTCTGCGGTTGTTACCCTCCAAACCAGCGGAAGCACCAGAACTGCAACCCTTTACATTGATGGCGTCAGCACACAAACCGGCACGTTTTCAGCACTAACCACTTCCACCAACTACACCAACAAATACATTGGCAAGAGCACCGTCGCCAACAGCTACTTCAATGGACAAATTTTCGATGTGGCTGTGATACGCTCCGGTACTACACCTAACTCATCTCTCACAACGGTCGGCTATCCTGAAAGCCTTATCGTTGCTTCCTATGCCAGCCTGAACAACACCACCGATATTTTGGTTGCCACAGCGGCGCCATCAGGGCAAGTGAGCCTTTTGAACAATCCCACATTTGTCGCATCGTCAAGCGCATCACTTTTGCTGTCGCTTGATGTTAGATGGATCAATTCATTTCTGTCCGCAGTGACCGAGTCCAATCGTTTTTCAAGCATTGCCGTCAAAGTGGCTGGTTTGTATGACGGTAGCAATGAAAAACTTGTTTTTGCGATGGGTGGTCTCAATAGCAGGCGTGAAATGGATCTTTCAGGTGCTAGCAGCTCTGGCACCATCATGAATTTTGGCTCGGTGCCCAACCTTGCATGGACATACAGCAACGGCACCTACACATTCAGGGCATTGGCGGCAGGCGCAACATTGAGCACTTCCAATGTGCAAGATTTCATCCGCAGCCTGGCTTACTACAACAGCGCTGCGTTGGCCACCGATGGCTCACGCACCTTCACCATCACCGCCACCGACACCGCCGGTAACGAGAGTGCGGCGGTGGTCTCCAATGTGGTGGTGGACACCTACACACCCACCATCAACACCACGCCGGTGATGCTTGATGCCAACAACGACTTCATCAAGGGCGATGAGTTCATCATTCAATTTGCTGAGCACGTTCAGACCACCCCCATCACCACCAACAGCAACTGGACTTTCAGCGGCAATGCGGTGATTGGCAACGCCACCATCACACCGATTGATGCCATCACGGTCAGTGGCGTGGAATACGCCAGCAGCTATTGGGTCAAGCGTGGTAATACCAGCACCTACACCGTAGCACCTTATGCCAAAGCACTCAAATTGAATGGCACTTCAGAATACGCGACGCTAGGAAACGTCACGATATCTGGCGATATCACACTCCAAGCATGGATATACATTGATGTGATGCCTGTTGGTCAGCAATATCCACGCATCATTGATCTGAGCAGAGGCTTCGCTGACAAAGCCCTGCGATTTTTGTACACACCAAGTGGTGCCCTTGTGTTGGGATACAGCGACGAGGCCAGCGGAGCAACCACTTACGGCGATTATGTGAGCGACGTTGGTAGTATCACGTTCGGCAGTTGGATGCACGTTGCTGCGACCGTCAGCAATACCGGTACCGTCAATCTCTACAAAAATGGTGAGCTATTGAGGAAGCTCTCAGACAGTGGCGACATTTGGCAAAACTGGGGCAGTGTCATGAGCAACATGACATGGACAAGAGTTTGGGTGGGTAAAAGCAGTTACAACGATGGCTTCATGCAAGGCTCAGTCAACGATGTGCGCATCTACGACAGCGAGCGCACGGTACAACAAATTCGTGCCGACATGCAAGGCGCAATCGACGCAAACGCTACATTGCTCAGGGCGTATTACACATTTGATGGCACGCTTGCCAGCGGTACGAATGGGGGCACGACTGCCAGCATGAACGCAGGTGCAGCCACCTATACCAATGGCACCACCATGTCGATCAATGGCAGCGCTGTGATCGACACCAACAGCAGAGCGGCCAGCAGCACGCAAACCATCACCTTGGCCGCTTCGCCCTCCCCCATGTCTGGTACCGAGGGCAACAACACGCTCACGGGCAACTTGGCCAACAATTTTCTGGCCGGTCTAGGCGGCAACGACACCCTCACCGGTGGCGCGGGAGGCGACACCTTTGCTTGGCTCAGTGGTGACACGGGCAGCGACAGTGTGACTGACTTCAAAACCGCCGAGGGCGACATGATCAACCTATCAGGGTTGCTGACAGGTACTGGGCTGGGGCCCAACAGCTTGCTCAGCGCACTGACCGCTCATTTGGATCTGACTCGAAGTGGCGACAACGCTATCTTGAAAGTGGATTTGGCTGGTGCCAGCAACTTTGCAACGCCCACCAAAACCATCACCTTCACCAATGGTTGGCTCAATGGGCTGGATGCGTCATTGTCAAATTTGATCGCCCAAAAAACCATCATCCTCGACACCCAACGTGCCACGCCCTTGGTGCTCGACCTCAACGGCGATGGTGTGCAAACCACCACACTGGACAACGGTGTGGCGTTTGACATCCAAGGCCATGGCCAACGGGTGCAAACGGCTTGGGTGGACACAGCCGATGCTTTGTTGGCACTCGACTTGAACAACGACGGTGTGATCAACAACGGCACCGAGTTGTTTGGTGACAGCACGCGGTTGAGCACTGGCAACACGGCTCAAGACGGTTTTCAGGCACTGGCCCAATACGACGGCAACCAAGATGGCGTGATCGATGGGCTCGATGCCGTGTTTGCCAACCTCAAACTGTGGATCGACGCCAACCACAACGGCGTGAGCGAGGCCACCGAGCTGCACACCATGGCCCAGCACGGGGTGCAAAGTTTGCAACTGGCAGCGACCAGCAGCACACAAATGAACAACGGCAACACCTTCAGCCTCGTTTCAAGCTGGACCGACACCAGCGGGCGCACCCACGCACTGGTCGATGTGCTGCTGACCAACACCCAGCTCAAGCACGATGCTGTGATCTAGAGCCCACTGCTGTGATCAGGGTGCGCTGATGGCAAGCGCCCCTCAACAAGCCCCGCAAGAACTTGCGGGGCTTTTTTATTACCACAAACCGGAACAAACTGGCGCCTTTAATACTACCTTTTTAGCATAGTTGCCATTAATTTAACATTTTCAAATTACACTAGTTCCAATAAGAGCTATTTTTAGTTACACATGATTTATTTGATCGGTATCCATGACTGTCAAGGGCGGGCCTTCTGATGAGGCTGGCCAACAACGCCCCTTCGGTTTGGCCAGGCTATGTGGCCGCCGTCGCCAGCTTGGTGTTGAGCCTGCTGTTGTTGCTGGCCATCTTGGTGTTTGCCTTGACGCAAATCGGCAACTTGGTCAGCCGTTTCAGGGCAGAGATCTTGCGCGGCCTGCTTCAGGCTGAGAGCCAAACGCGCCCCGCCAACCCTGCCCCCGCATTGGCACCAACGGTCAGAGTCGCGCCAGTCCCGCCAGAACCCTTGGCCAACAAAGCAGCCATCAACAGCGCTAAGCCAGCGCAGCGGCAAATCAAGCTGATCTTTGGCAACGGCTTGGCAGATATACCCGCCTCGCACCGGTCGGTCGTGGCCAATGCCATTGAAAACGCACAGCACGCCAAGGATTTGGCTTGGCAAATTCGCGCCACCGTCTTGCCCCATGACCCCATCATGGAGCGCGCCACTTACCAACTCATGCTGTCGGTCAGACAAGCCTTGGTGGCGCAAGCGTATTACGAAAAACGTATCAGCCTACACCTAGATCGGTCTTACGAAGCCCCACCCGGTTACTCACTGGGCGAGGTGGTCATTTACTTGCTGCCGGTTGAAACCAAGGCCAACGATGGGGGCACGCCATGAGTCAAGCAGGCGAACAAGACATCAACTTTTGGCCGGCCTATGTAGATGCGCTGATCAATGTCGTGCTCAATCTGCTGTTTCTGGCGGGTGTTTTCACGATTGGTTTGGTGGTGCTCAACATCGAAGCACTCAACGCAGAAAAGCAAGCGGCTGCCCTTGAAGTGAAAGAGCTCTTGGCAGGCGAGTCGCCCAGCCAGCGACAGAAAAAAGCGCAAGCCTTGCTCAAAGACATGACGCCACCGCAAAGCAACGCCCTTTCCACGGTTGAGGCCAACACCGGCGGGCCAACACTGACTGAAATTCGCATTTCACGCGGCGACGCTGCGGCCACCCAGAACAACGCGGATGTTCAGCTTGCGTCAGCACCCGAGCTCTTGCAAGCCAATGCCTTGGCACAAACCACCACCGGTGGGCGTGTGGTGCTGCGGGTGGTGTTTGAGCTTGGCAAATACACGCCGCCCGAGCGCTGGTCACACAACGCATCGGCGGCTTTTGCAC
>JACCDM010238029.1_pt1 | contig 16225 bp, 15 predicted proteins | sample 7445851 | NCBI WGS metagenome assembly JACCDM01 (sample SAMN15323438, study PRJNA562643) | freshwater metagenome | isolation source: river surface water | place: USA:Blue River Watershed | collected 2017-08-16
ACCGGTACCATCTGCCTGCTCCAAGTGTCCACCCGTTGGCAATTCAGCCGAACGATCAAACACTCCAATATTATCCATACCCAAGAAGCCTCCGCCGAAAATATTGTTTCCGCCTTCGTCTTTTAGGTTTACCCACCAAGTAAAATTCAATAATAATTTATGGAAGATACGTTCAAGAAACGTAATATCTCCCTCTCCATTCATTTGCTTGTCAATCTCGTACACTTTCCATGTTGCCCAAGCATGCACAGGGGGATTCACGTCAGAAAACGACCACTCATAGGCAGGAATCTGTCCGTTCGGGTGCATGTAATACTCACGCAAGACTACTGCCAATTGTCTCTTGGCAAAATCCGGATCCAATCGAGCTAAGGGAAGTGTATGAAAGGCTAAATCCCAAGCCGCAAACCATGGGTATTCCCATTTATCTGGCATGGATAAAATATTGGCTGCATACATGTGCCGCCATGCATGATTTCGACCATTTTTACGCGCTGGATGCGGTTTTGGCATGGAAGGATCACCTTTGAGCCACTCATGTACATTGTAATAATACCATTGCTTGGTCCACAACATACCTGCATACGATTGGCGCTGCAAATCGCGTAATTTTTTATCTTTTAGACCTGCATGAAGTTCATCGTAAAAGGCATCTGCCTCTTTGATGCGGCTTTCAAAGACATCATCAAAATCCGCAAACGGATTTTTAACGCTTTTCGGAGAAAAGCGCAACTTGTACACCTTCGTCTCCCCTCCATTTAATTTTGCCGTGAATTTAAAAGATGCCTTCGTTCCGATATGATTGGGGTTTACGGCTTCTTTATTTTTATTCACAATATAATCGTTGATCCCATCTTTGGTGTACGGACCATAATTGGGAGAAGAATATAATCGTTCAAAATTCGTCTCATTGTCGCAAAACAATAATTCGTCTGCATTTTCAGCATACAATTTGAATCGTCCCACCACTTTATGATCAACCTCAATGCATGAATGCCCCACGCCTGTCAGCATAGGCTTGTAGGTGTAATTTTCATACCCCCAGCACCAAGTATTTCTGAACCAAACGGTTGGCAACACTGTGATAGGTGCAGCCGCTTTTGACTTATTAGTAACCGTGATTTTGATACAAATATCTTGTTCATCTGCTTTGGCATATTCCATAAAAATGTCAAAATACTCATCGCGATCAAAAATACCCGTATCAATTAATTCATATTCTGGCTCCAAACGATTACGCTTTCTGCTCTCGTCGATCAGCTTTTGATAAGGAAAGGTTTGATGTGGATATTTGTACAACATACGCATGTAAGAATGCGTTGGTGTTGAATCTTCATAATAGTACAATTCCTTGACATCCTCTCCGTGGTTCGACTCGCTACCGGTTAGACCAAAGAAACGCTCTTTTAAAATATGATCTCTATGATTCCAAAAAGCTAAAGCAAAACAAATGTGTTGTTTATTGTCTGAGATTCCCGCAATTCCTTCCTCTCCCCATCGGTAGGCCTTAGAACGAGCCATATCATGCGATATGGTATTCCAAGCATTTCCCTCCGCAGAATAATCTTCTCTTACTGTTCCCCATTGACGTTCAGTCAAATATGGACCCCACTTCTTCCAACCTTTATTATCGTTACGAGTTTTTAACCTTGCGCGCTCTGCACCTTTATCCAACATAGAATTTTAATTTAAGAAAATCCAAAAACAAAAATATGGATATTTCCCTTAAATTGCATTTAAAATTTACATTTACACCTCATGATTAAAAAACTATTCACCTATGGATTGATCATTTGTACTTTTTCAAGTTGTACAAAGACTCATTTGGAAGAAAAATCCAACGCTGCATTTAATACCTTTTTAGATACCTATTATGAAGATCAATTGGTATTAAATCCTCTTTCTGCCACTTTCAATGGCGACAACCGCTTTAACGATCAGTTAAATATTGATTTCACAGATGCCCATCGAGCTAAAATCAAAGAATTACTAACTAACTATTTGAACAAATTGAAGGAATTTGACAGGGATTCCATGAACGAAAACGATCAGATTTCGTACGATATTTTAAAAAGAGAATTAGAATTAGGACTTGAAGGCTTGCAGTTTAATGACCATTACATACCACTAAACCAATTTTATGGTTTTCATTTAACGTTTGCTCAATTAGGAAGCGGTTCTGTAATGCAGCCTTTCCAAACAGTGAAAGATTATGAAAATTGGGAGTCGAGAATGCACAAAGGTGTTGCGTATTTAGACAGCACACAAACCTATTTCAATCGCGGAATCAAAGAAAATATGGTCTTACCAAAGGCTTTAGTTGTAAAAATGATTGATCAAATGAAGGCTTTTGAAGTAAAAGACATCAAGGAAAGTACTTTTTATGGTCCCTTAAAATCCTTCCCAAAATCATTTAGCGATTCGGAAAAAGCAAAATTTACAAAGGAATACACCGACATTATTTTAAATGAAATTTTACCAGCCTACAAACGATTAGCTGATTATTTATCGACTACCTATTTACCCAAATCAAGAGCTAGTTCAGGTATTGGTGCCATTCCTAACGGAAAAGCGTATTATCAATATTTAATCAAGGTTTTAACCACAACGGATAAACCTGCAGATGAAATCTACCAAACCGGTTTAGCAGAAGTAAAGCGCATTCGATCAGAAATGGAAAAAACCAAAGAATCCGTTGGTTTCAAAGGAAACTTAGCTGACTTTTTCCAATTCTTGAAAACGGATCCCCAATTTATGCCATACAAAACTCCGAAGGATGTTTTGGATGCATTTCATCAAATACACGATCGGATGAAACCGCAATTGAGTAAGATGTTTGGGAAAACGCCTAAAACGCCTTTTGAAATTAGACAAACAGAAGCCTTCAGGGCGGCAAGTGCCAGTGCTGAGTATTTCCAAGGCTCTTTGGAAAGTAATCGTCCGGGCATATTTTATGTACCCATTTTAGATGCTACTAAATTTACCACAACATCGGGCATGGAAAGTTTATTTTTGCATGAAGCGATTCCGGGACACCATTACCAAATTGCTTTACAGCAAGAAAACAAAAATTTACCTACATTCAGACGATTCGGAGGCAATTCGGCTTTTGCAGAAGGTTGGGCCCTATATACCGAAAGTTTAGGAAAAGAGTTGGGGCTATATACAGATCCATACCAATACATGGGTGCCTTAGGGGATGAAATTCACCGTGCCATTCGCTTGGTTGTTGATGCGGGTATGCACTCTAAAAACATGACGAGAGAGCAAGCGATTAAGTACATGATGGACAATGAGCAAATATCTGAAGAAGGGGCAACAGCTGAAATTGAACGATATATGGCCATTCCGGCACAGGCTTTGAGTTATAAAATTGGTGCCCTAAAGATTCGTGAGATTCGAAATAAATTAGAAGCCGAGCAAAAAGATCAATTCAAAATTGCCAATTTCCACGACAAGATTTTAGCCAACGGAAATATGCCATTAGATGTGTTAGAACGAATTATGTTAGCCAAATAATGAAGTCGCGCACGGCTGTCGAGAAATTACATTTTGAGAAAAAACTGGAGCCTGGCCAGAAAATACTTACGCTGGGCTCTTGTTTTTCGGAAGTCATGGGTGAAAAGTTAAAATCTCTACCCTTGGAGGTAATGAATCAACCCTTTGGCACACTTTTTCATCCAAATTCGATCAGCAATGTGTTGGATTGGGAGCAAGACGTTTTATCTCTTTCGTATGCATTGGATGGCAAATTTGTACATCCCCATTTTCATTCGAAGTTCAAATGTGAAAGTCAAGGAGTCTTATTAGAGACGATTGAACAACAAAAACAAAAAGTGTTCCAATTTTTAGGAGAGGCGCAATGGTTGATTGTCACATTTGGCACAGCCTTTTATTATTACGACCAAATGTTGGACATTCCTGTTGCGAATTGTCATAAGCAACAACAAAAACGATTCATCAAAAAACTCAGTTCGATTGAAGATATTACCAAAAATTGGACCCAATTTTTGGACAAATTAAAAAATTACAATTCAGGACTTAACATTTTGTTGACAGTCTCCCCTGTTCGCCACACGAAAGACGGCATTCAGCAAAATCAAGTATCAAAATCCACCCTTCGATTAGCAGTAGAGCAATTAGTACAGCAACATGAGTTTGTGCATTATTTTCCTGCCTATGAATATGTTTTAGATGAAATAAGAGATTATTCTTATTTCAAAAATGATTTAATTCATCCGAATGCCGAAGCGGAGGATTTTATTTTTGAGAAATTGAAGGAGGGGATGTGGGCACCACACGCTCAGCTGCGCTGAGTGTGGAATAACTGAAAAACATTCTGTTTTTATTTATTGAACTAAAAGTTCAACAGAAATTCCACACTCAGCACAGCTGAGCGTGTGGAAATGATAAAAATTCCGTAATTTGCGCCATATTTGAGCAAAAGAACATGGGTGAGTTAACCGTTACAAAAGAAATTATTTTAGGTGCTTTAAGCACTGTTCAAGAGCCTGATCTAAAAAAAGATTTGGTAACCTTGAACATGATCAAAGATATCGAATTAGGTGTTGGTGAAGTGCGATTTACTGTGGTATTAACTACTCCTGCCTGTCCGCTGAAAGAGAAAATTCGCCAAGATTGCGAAGACGCTATTCATAAAATTGTTCACCCAGATTTAAAAATTGTCATCAACATGACAGCCGAAGTCACTTCCTTGGCTAGTCAAGACCCTTTAATTCCGGGTGTAAAAAACGTGATTGCCGTGGCCTCTGGCAAAGGAGGTGTTGGTAAATCTACTGTTACAGCTAACCTTGCGATTGCCTTAAAAAATGCAGGAGCAAAAGTGGGTATTTTAGATGCAGATATTTCTGGACCAAGTATCCCAGTTATGTTTGGTGCAGAAGATATGCAACCAATGGTGCAGGAAGTGAACGGTAAAAACCGCATTCAGCCCATTAATCAATATGGAATCAAAATGATTTCCATGGGATTTTTAGCACCTTCAGAAAGTCCAGTACCTTGGAGAGGACCCATGATGACACAGGCCCTTCGTCAATTTTTTGGCGATACCAATTGGGAAGATTTGGATTATTTATTAATCGACTTACCTCCAGGGACCTCAGATATCCATTTAAGTTTGGTTCAATTAATTAAAGTAACAGGAGCAGTGATTGTGACTACTCCTCAAAAAGTTGCTTTATCAGATGCACAAAAAGGATTGCAATTTTTTAAGCAAAATGGAATTAATGTACCCATATTAGGCTTGGTAGAAAACATGGCTTATTTCACACCTGAAGAATTACCCGACAATAAATATTATTTGTTTGGAAAAGACGGTGGAAAAGAATTAGCAAAAAAATATTTTATTCCTTTTTTAGGTGAAGTACCACTCGTACAAGCTATTAGAGAGGCAGGAGACGAAGGAAATCCCATTTCTGCACAGGAAGGACCCGTAAGCAATGCCTTTAAAGACATTGCTTCTCAACTTGCGCAACGAATTGCTATTGTTAATTCAAAAGCCTCTGTGTAAATTTAGCTATGGAAAATCACCCACTCTATTCAAAAATTCAAGCTGCCCTCGATTCCATCAGACCTTATCTGATTGCCGATGGTGGTAATGTGGAAATCGTTGAAATTACAGAGGATAACCATTTGTATTTAAACTTACTCGGTGCTTGTAAGTCCTGCAACATGTCGGCCATGACCTTTAAAGCAGGTGTGGAAGAGGCTATTCGCAGAGAAGTACCAGAAATTATATCGGTTAAAGAAATCAATCAAGTATTATAAAATCATGCGTATAGGCATTTTTTTTGGTGGAGCAGCCCGTGAACGAGAAATCAGTTTTGCAGGTGGTAAAACTGCCATGGCTCATATCAACAAAGCTTTATTTTCTCCAGTTCCTGTCTTTGTCGACAGCCTTGGGAATTTTATTCTCATCAAAGAAGAGCTTATATTTTCTGAATCCATTCGTGATTTTTTCCCAGCTCCCTCCTATCAAAAAGCTCCTTTCTCTGTTTATCTTGAATCATTAGAAGAGGCTGATACCGAGCAAATCATTTCAGAAATTGGTCAGCGCATTACGCCTGAGCAGTTTAAAAAACATTTCGATTTTGCATTTATTGCTATGCATGGTCCAGGCTGTGAAGATGGAAGTATTCAGGGATTATTGGAATGGTATGGGATTCCCTATTCTGGACCAAGTATATTAGGTTCAGCGATCGGAATTGATAAAGCCAAACAAAACGATTGGCTACAAAAAAGTGTTGGACTAGAGAAGAATTACTTCATCTTGCAAAGAGATGATTACGAAAGATATGGTCGCGAAACTTTATTTGAACAAATAAAGAAAAGTATCGGGATTCCATTTGTGGCAAAAGCGCCTCATCAAGGATCTTCCATTGGTTTAGCATTTGTCAAACAAGATGATTTAAATGTTTTTGACGAGGCAATTAAAAAATGCCTTTTCATTCAAGAAATTTATAGAGAGCATTGGATCAATTATTCAGAAGACGATAAAATAAATTTACTTCAAAAAATGGTAAATTTAGACGAAGGAATTGGGTTTCCAGTGAAATTTCAAGGACAAATCGTCAAGCATCCCGCGCAGTTATTAGAAAATCTAGAAGACTATTTTAAAAATTCAGTAACAAAGGCAAGCATACATTCTATCCATTCAGAGGATTCAATTTTATTGGAAGCGTTTGTAGATGGCAGTGAATTTAGCTGCGGCGTTATTCAAACACCAAGAGGAGAAGCAGTAGCGCTACCTCCAACTGAAATTGTCATTGATGAGTCGGTAGAGGTATTTGATTTCAATGCAAAATACAAATCGAAAGCAACCAAGAAGCGTATTCCAATGGAAACCAGTTTGGGCAATTTGCAAACCATTCAAACAATGGTTAAAAAGGCCTTTGAAGATTTAGGATTTGGAGTTTGTACACGTATCGATGGATTTGTGCGCAAAGATGGTGTGGTTATTTTACACGACCCGAACACCATCCCAGGAATGTCGCCAAGTTCTTTAATTTTTAAACAAACAGCTGAAATAGGATTGAATGTAACCGATTCCATCACCTATTTCATTCGCCAATCGATTCGCGAACGATTAAAAACAGGAAAAAATTACCAAGAATACCGCAGCTTATTAGAACGACTTGATCAACATATCAAATCGGCCTTGACCGATAAGGCAAATGCAGAAAAAATCATTCTTGAAATTGATAGCCAAAACATCGAGGAATCGTTTCAAGAAATAAAGACAAAGGTTTTAGAATTAGCACCTCAAGGAAACCTTAACTATGAGGTAGTGATCGACCTTGAAGTAGAAGAAGGAATGGTGCAAATTCCTCTACATTGCTCGCACCTTGCGAAAGATTCAGGGGCAGATTTATTAGAAGCTATCAGTAAAGGAGTTCATCCATTAATTGCCCAAACCAGACAAAATGCAGTAGAAATCACTCAATTTTATACGAATGGAAAAGACTGAAATTGAACATTTAAGATACCCAATGGGTAGATTTAAGGTCCCAGAAACCATTACAACAGAAATTCGTAATGAATGGATAAAAACCCTGCAAGAGTTTCCAGCAATATTGGAAGAGTTGGCTACGAAATTGACAGAAAAGCAATTAGAAACTCCCTACAGAGAAGGTGGTTGGACAGCTCGACAAGTTATTCATCATTTATATGATAGCCATACGCATTGTTATGTTCGTATGAAAGCCGCTTTAACGGAAGGAGAAAATCCTGAAATCAAAGACTACGACGAAAACGGATACGCAAATTTAGAAGACGGCAAAAATGGACCCATCCAATTTTCCCTTCAAGGCATTGCCGCATTACACGCACGTTGGACCTATTGGATGAAATCATTCACAGAAGAAGATTGGTCAAAATCATATTATCACCCTACCAGAGGAATCACCTATCCCCTCGATAAAGTAGTTGGCATCTATGCTTGGCATAGTTTGCATCATTTGGAGCACTTGAAAATGTGTAAGATGTAAGGTGTAAGGTGTAATGTATTGGGTATTAGGTATTATATTTACACCTTACACCTTACACCTTACACCTTACACCTCATACCTTACACCTCATACCTTACACCTCATACCTTACACCTACAAAAATGTCCTTCATCGCATCAACCGCCGCCGTAATGGGCAAAGTAACTTTAGGAAAACAAGTATCTATTTGGTACGGGGCTGTATTGCGCGGAGATACTGAATCAATAACGATTGGAGATGGATGTAATATCCAAGATAATGTAGTGGTGCATGCAGATCCTGGACACCCAACTATATTAGCAGAAAATGTGACGGTCGGACATTCGGCCATTGTACATGGTGCGCAAATTGGTGAAGGAAGTATGATTGGTATGCACTCAACCTTATTAAATGGCTGTAAAATTGGCAAATACTGTTTGATAGCAGCAGGTGCACTCGTAAAAGAAGGAATGGAAATTCCAGATTATTCGATGGTCGTTGGTATGCCAGGAAAAATCATCAGAACATTGAGTGAAGAAGATGTGGAATGGCTTAAAAAATCAGCACCGCATTACATAGCCATGAGTGAGCGTCACAAAGCAGGCGAATTCCCGATAATTACCCAAAAAGATATTGAAACATGCTAGACTTGATTTTGATCAGACATGCGCATGCAGGACCTTATACCGAACCTGATTTTGATCGATCACTATCTACAAGAGGTGAAATAGAAGCCCAGCAAGCAGCGCAAGTAATCAAATATTCAAATCACAATCAGGGAACTTGGCTCATTTCATCAGCCAAAAGAACGCAAGAAACCGCAGATTTTATTCTAAGTCAAAATGAGTCATTGATTTTAAATAGGAAAAATGACGTAAAATGGTATGAAGCCGGTGGTCTTGATTATTATCAATTTATACAATTAGAAACTTGTACAACTATCTATCTAATTGGACATAATCCATCTATTTCATACCTGGCCTCCTATTTAAGTAATGAAGATATTTTTATGGAAACGGGTAACATTGTACATTTGCAATGGAAAACCTTAGATCAATGGAGCGAAATCAGTAAAGCCTCTGCAGAAATAAACTATTATTTCCATGGAAAATAATAACAAAAACACAAAATTGTTTCGATGGGTGTTAGTCATCTTTACACTTGTCATGATTGGTTTAGCCATTCAAATGGGGAGTAAAACAACAGCTCCATGGAATAAGCCTCAAAAATTGAAAGGTAAAAGTGGAAAGTGGAAAGTGGAAAAAGAAAAGTAATTGGAAATGAAACAAACCACTTTCAACTCTACACTTTCAACTTTCAACTTAATGTCTATCGGCTGTGGAGCTGCATGGTGGGAAATTAAATCAATTTTTGAAAATCCTGTCGATAAAATTTATCTGCTTGATCCTAATTCGGAGGTCTTAAATAAGGAGGATGTAAAAAAAGGCATCGCCTATTTTTCAAGAGTATTTAACAAACCCTTTCCTGCAAGTTTTGAAATTTTGGTACAAGAAGCCAAGAATATTCCTTTACCTGATACCAGTTTAGATGAAATTTGGTTTTTTAACTCTTTACATGAAATAAGGGATACGCAAACTTGTCTGAGTGAATGTTTCCGACTATTAAAACCGCAAGGGACGATTTTTATTGAAGAAGAGCTGTCAATCTATGAACAACTCATACATGAAGGTTGTCAACAACCTCTCTATTTTTTGGAAGAGTTAAAACAAACAATGAAAGCCTCCGGCTTTCTATTTCTATCGATTGAACAGAAAGACGAAAAAGCCTTTTATCTCTACTTTCAGAAACCTTGAATTTTTGACTTCACATAAGATATAATCACATCTAAACCCCTTTCAAAATGATTGTTGTTGGGAATAATGATGTCACTGTGAAATTTATGCGGACGAATGTATTCCTCATAAGTTGGTTTCACATGAAATTTCCAACGGTACATTACATCTTTTAAGTCATAACCACGCTCTTCATTATCACGCTTAATTCTTCTCTTCAATTTAATTTTATCCTTGGCATCGATAAATATCTTAAGATCAAGAAGGGATTCTACCTCAGGAAAATGAAACACAAAAATACCTTCCACGACCAAAATTTTACGTGGATGAAAATGCAATAAATCGGGCACTTTGATTTTATTATTGAAAGTATACTCTAATCGACTTATGGAGTTTCCATTTCTCAATTGTTCAATGTCAGAAGCGAAAGCTGCATCATCAATAGCACCTGGCAAGTCAAAATTTTCAATTCCATTGTGATCTTTAAATTGCTGTTCAATCGGACGGTAATAGTTATCCTGGGACAATAAACAAATATCATCTGCATGGAAACGCTCCATTAATTGTTGCAAAAACAAGGTTTTACCTGATGCGCTACCACCAGTGATACCAATCACAAAGGGTTTTTGAATGCTTGACATACTATGAATGCTGAATATTATCTAAATTGAAGTGTAATCCTTTATTTTCTTTTTGAGCTATGGCATGCTTGATAATCAAGTACGCCACATTGATCATATTTCTAAGTTCACAAAGCGGAACTGTAATTTTCGATTGTCTGTATAATTCTTCGTGCTCAATAAAAATCAATTCCAAACGATCATAGGCTCTTTTTAATCGTCGATCTGTCCGAACAATCCCCACATAATTACTCATGATCGATTCTAATTCTTTGGCCATTTCTGTCACCAAAACCAATTCTTCTGGATGATAGGTCCCTTCATCGTTCCAATCTGGTATTCCTGAGGGCAGATCATTTTTCCCAAATTCCTCCACAGTTTTTAAAAAGGCACGATGCGCATACACAATTGCCTCTAACAAGGAATTTGAAGCCAAACGATTGGCACCATGCAATCCCGTATGCGAACATTCGCCCATGGCATACAGATTTTCAATATTGGTTTGTGCGTATTCATCGACAATAATTCCACCACATAAATAATGTTGGGCGGGTACTACAGGAATCATTTCCTGCGAAATATCGAGCCCTAATTCTTTCAAACAATAATTATATATCATCGGAAAATGACTCAAAATTTCCTCTTTGTCTATGTGTCGAATATCTAAATACACGCAGTCAGTACCATTCTTCTTCATTTCAGAGTCGATCGCTCGAGCAACAATATCTCTTGGAGCTAAAGAAAGTCGACTATCATACTTTTCCATGAAAGTGGCCCCATCGGCATTTTTCAAGATTCCGCCGTGACCTCGCACCGCTTCTGAAATTAAAAAAGAAGGTTTTTTACCCGGTTGATACAAAGAAGTAGGATGAAATTGAATAAATTCCATTCCTTGAACAAAAGCCTTTGCTCGATAGGCCATCGCAATACCATCCCCGGTGGCTATCCGTGGATTAGTGGTTGATTGATATACTTGTCCAATACCCCCTGTGGCTAAAAGCGTTGTTTTCGCCAAAAAAGTTTCGACTTTTTGTGTTCTTTTGTTCAACACATACACTCCAAAACATTTTTTCCCGGGAGTATCTTTCGTTACTTTTTCTCCTAAATGATGTTGAGTGATTAAATCGACAGCAAAATAATGCGTAAAGAAATCTACTTCAGAAAACGACTTCACCTTTTCAAGCAAAGCACGTTCAATTTCATTACCAGTAGAGTCCTTATAATGTAAAATTCGTTTATCCGAATGTCCTCCTTCCTTCACTAAATCAAAACTTCCATCAGACTTCTTATCAAATTGGGTACCATAGGAAATCAACTCTCTCAATCGATCTGGCGCCTCTCTTACGACCAACTCTACAACATTCGGGTCACTCAAAAAATCACCCGCTACCATCGTATCTTGTATATGCTTTTCGTAAGAATCCTCTGTATCCCAAACAGCAGCAATGCCACCTTGAGCATATTTAGTATTACTCTCCTCTGCAATGGTTTTGGTAATCAATGCAATTTTTACAGGAATTTTTCGTTCCCTAAAATGCTCGGCTACCTTAACTGTGTAAGATAATCCAGCAATACCCGAACCAACAACGACGAAATCGTAAAGAGGCATATGATTATAAAATTCATGCAATTTAATCAATAAACTTCTTTTTAGGTAAAATTGATTAACTTTGCGACTAATTATTTATTAAACCCTTTAAAATCAAATTATTCCAAATGGAAAACTCTAACAGCAACTCCTCTAAAGTTGCCTTAATTGTACTGGCGGTTTTAACTGCAGTTTTAGGTGTTCTTTATTTTAGATCATTTCAATTAAACAAAGAACAGGCAACAACAATCGAAGAAAAAGCAACGGAATTAGCAAACACGCGTACTCAATTGGATTCGATCTCAACTCAATTAGATGCTAAAATTGCAGAAATTAAATCATTAGGTGGCCAAGTAGCAGACTTAGAAGCATTGAAAGTTCAATTAGAACAAGACAAGGCTTCTTTGAAAAAATCAAATCACGCTACTGTTTCATCTTATGAGGCTAAAATCAAAGAATATAATTCAGTATTAGCACAAAAAGACATTGAAATCACTGAATTGAAAAAAGCGAATGGAATTTTAACGGAGAGTAACAAAACATTGACTACTCAAAATGAAAGTTTAAATACTGAAAATTCTGGCTTAAAAAATCAAAACAAAACCTTATCTGATACCTTGGCAGATTATACGTCTAAGAACAAAGAATTAGCTAGAAAAGTGAGCATTGCTGCTGCTTTAAAAGCACAAGGTGTTCGAGTATTCTCAATTAATGCAAAAGGAAAAGAAGCTGAAAAAGCTCGTTTCAATGGCAAGAAAATCGAAAAACTTAAAATTGCCTTTAATTTAGCAAATAACCCAATTACAAAATTAGAGAACAAAACCATTTACCTTCGTGTATTAGATGGTGAAGGTGCTATTCTTTCTGATGATGCAGCTGGTTCTGGTAAATTTGTTCAAGATGGCAAAGAAATGGTATACACTGCTAAGCAGAATGTTACCTATGCAAACAACAACCAAGAAGTTTCAATTGTTTACAATAGAGGTGGTATTGTGTACCGTCCTGGTAAATATACTGTAGATTTATTTGCTGAAGGTTTCAAAGTTGGAACGGGAACGTTTGAGGTGAAATAATTTATTAATTGTAAATTGTTAATTGTTAATTAATAAAATCTGTAATTAACAATTAACAATTTACTATTAACCTATCTATTCATCGAAACTAAAAACTCTTCATTGTTTCGAGTACCTTTCATTTGTTGTTGCAAGAATTCCATCGCTTCAACAGAATTCATATCAGACATATGCTTGCGTAAGATCCAAACACGTTGCAATACTCCTGGATCCATCAATAAGTCTTCACGTCTAGTACCAGAAGCTGTCACATCAATAGCAGGATAAACTCGACGATTCGATAATTTACGATCTAATTGAAGCTCCATATTTCCTGTACCTTTGAATTCCTCAAAGATTACCTCATCCATTTTAGAACCGGTTTCAATTAAGGCAGTGGCAATAATCGTCAATGATCCACCATTCTCCACATTACGTGCTGCACCAAAGAAACGTTTTGGTTTATGTAAAGCATTTGCATCCACACCACCTGATAAAATTTTACCTGATGAAGGAACAACTGTATTATAAGCACGCGCTAAACGAGTGATTGAGTCAAGGAGAATTACCACATCGTGTCCACATTCTACCATACGTTTTGCTTTTTCCAAAACGATACTGGACACTTTCACATGTCGCTCAGCTTGCTCATCAAACGTACTAGAAATTACTTCAGCACGCACACTGCGTTGCATATCTGTTACCTCTTCCGGACGTTCATCAATCAATAAGATGATCAAATAAACTTCAGGATGATTTCTAGAAATAGCATTTGCAATATCTTTTAATAAAACGGTCTTACCTGTTTTAGGTTGCGCAACAATCATACCCCTCTGTCCTTTTCCTATTGGCGCAAATAAATCTAAAATACGAGTCGAGTAATTATCAGGAGTAGTTGATAAATTTAATTTTTCCTCTGGAAACAAAGGTGTCAAATATTCAAAATTTATACGATCACGAATCTCATCTGTCGTTTTACCATTCACCGTTTCAATTTTCAATAAAGCGAAATATTTTTCACCCTCTTTTGGTGGACGAATACTTCCTTTAATCGTATCCCCTGTTTTCAAGCCAAACATTTTGATTTGGGCAGGAGACACATAAATATCATCTGGTGAAGCTAAATAGTTATAATCAGAAGAACGCATGAAACCATATCCTCCTTCCTGCATGATTTCCAAAACACCTTCATTTTCAATCAAACCATCCAATTCTTTGATAATTTGGTTGTAGTTTTTCTTGAATTGATTTTGTGTAACTGGCGCTGCCGGCTCATCTTTAGGCAATTTCGACTCATCTACTAATACCTCATCTGTGGTGATAAAAGAAGTTTCTGCTAAGAAATCATCTGGAGGTAAAATTGGTTCAAAATCCATCGAATCATTCGACTCTTCAACAACTTTCTCCTTTGCCATTGGCTTGTGAGAAGGTTTTTTACGTGGCTCTTCTTTAGGCATAGGAATGAGTGGCAACTCATTTGCTTCAGTGGCTTCATCACGTTTAATTCGTTGTCTTTTGGGTCTCTCTTGTGGAGCTTGATTTACTACTTCTTTTGCTTTTCGCGGTCTAGGATTTGAATTTTCTTCCATAAAAAGGATTATGATATCTTATAATTGAAAACAGATGCATCCTCGGCGGAATACCTTCATCAAGCTTGTAAAAATTGTTTAGGAAAGCAAAACGAATGATAAAAGGAGTGTCTGTTGTACTCTGTGAAGCGCCCACGAATGGAAAACGCTCTGCAATACTACACCCATATTGCCGAAATGTCAAGGATTTTTTCAAAAATTTGTAGCTTTGTGTGCCCATTATGGAAAATATCAACACAATTCTTCAAAATTTATTAGAAACTCGTGAAAAAGAGGGACTTTTAAGAAAACTAACTAGCTCTGAATCAGGAGTTGATTTTTATTCCAATGATTACTTGGGTTTGGCAAAATCTGCTTCACTAAATTCATTTTTACAAACCTTTTTTGAGCAGTTCAAATTGGAAAACCCTTCATTTACCAATTTGGGATCAACGGGTTCTCGACTCATTTCAGGAAACCACCCAATCTTTGAAATATTTGAAAAAAAATGTGCCGAATTTCATAAAGCCGAATCGGCTTTACTTTTTGGTTCGGGATTTGAAGCCAATACTGGCCTCATCTCTGCTATTGGGCTAGAAGGACAGGTCATCCTTTGTGATAAACTCATTCATGCAAGTCTCATAGATGGCCTTCGATTATCAAAAGCTGAAAAAAGAATCTTCAAACATAATAATTTAGAAGATTTAGAAAAAATACTAAAACAATATCCGAAAGAATCGCCCAAATGGGTGGTGGTAGAATCCATTTATTCAATGGATGGAGACCAAGCGCCTTTAGAAGCTCTTGTAGCTTTAAAAAAGACTTATAATTTTGAATTAATTGTGGATGAGGCACACTCTGGGGGAATTTACGGGTCAGAAGGCGCAGGATTATGTGTGAAAAAAAATCTACAAGACCAGATCTTTGCCCGAATCGTAACCTTTGGAAAAGCTTGGGGTTATAGCGGTGCAGTTGTTTTAGGAAATCAAACACTTCGAAATTTCTTAATCAATTTTGCACGTCCATTCATCTATTCCACAGCTCCCACTTTACAGCATGTAATAGACCTTACGGGAATCCTATCCTATCTCCCATCGTGCACCGAGGAAAGAAACAGACTCATACAAAACATCGATTTTTTTGTTAATCAACAAAGGTCAAGCCATTGGATTCCAAGCCAAACAGCCATTCAATCTTATAAAATTCCCGGTAATGATGCGGTTAGAATAGCAGCGAAAAATTTGCAGGAAAAAGGCTTCTTGGTAAAACCTATTGTGTACCCGACTGTTGCCAAAGGAACTGAACGAATTCGAATAACGTTACATAGCTACCAGGAAAAAGAAGACATGTTACAATTAATTCAATTGTTAGAAGGAAATGAATAAACAAATCATCGTTGCTGGTATTGGTACAGAAATTGGGAGAACTGTTTGTTCTGCCATCTTGGTTGAACACTTAAAAGCCGATTATTGGAAACCCATTCAATCAGGTTTTCCCGACGACTCCGATGTGCGAACCCTTCAGGAATTAACAACGGAAGCTCGGACATTCCACCCTTCTACTTATAATTTAAAAGCCCCCCTTTCTCCTCACACGGCCGCAGAATTAGAGGGCATTCA
>JACCDM010304949.1_pt1 | contig 16213 bp, 17 predicted proteins | sample 7445851 | NCBI WGS metagenome assembly JACCDM01 (sample SAMN15323438, study PRJNA562643) | freshwater metagenome | isolation source: river surface water | place: USA:Blue River Watershed | collected 2017-08-16
AATAAGAAACAGTTTGAGCACACCCGATTGAAAATGTTCCAGAAGTTGTAAATGTATTAACAGCATATCCACCAGTATACGAAGGTGATGATCGAGGATTTAATCCATTCGAATCTGTATAAGTTATGGTTCCACCTGTAGCCAAACACCTGGTCGGCGCTGCTGCTGAAACTACCACCGACATATCGTCTGAATGAGTTGCCCCTTGGTTGTCCGTTGCTGTTAAACGAAAAGTATATGTGCCTGCCACTGATAGACCAGAAAAAGTTGGAGCAAGAGTTGTGCCGCCAGTGATAGTAGCCACCGATGGAGTAGAACCGACTTGAGTCCAGACCGTAGTAGATACTGTGCCTGGCGGAGTATCAGTAGCTGAAGTACCAGTTGGAGCGCTAGATGAAGTAGGTAGAGTAATAGATATATCTAAACCAGCATAAGCCACAGGGGCAACATTTGCCGCTAAAACAGTCACTACCACACTGTCTGACACAGCGCCAGATTCTCCACTACAATTTATAGTGTAAGTTTGAGTTGAAGTTAGATTACTAATAGTTTGATTTCCTGTTGGCCAAGATTTACTTCCAGTCCAAGCACCATTCGTGACAGCTGTGCAGCTAGTGATACTAGCTGAAGTGGTCCAGCTCAACAAAGGAGAACTATTGTAGGCGATAGAACAAGAGTCTGCTCCATTACACTTTAAATCCACAGTCGAGGAAGGTGGCGTATATAATGGAGTACTACCAACCCGTGAAGAAACCACGAGTTCGCGTTCTACCCGACGATTACTAGTAGAATCACAGTTCCCATCTCCAACATTGTAACCATCTGCAGTAACGACAACATTTATCGGTGTAGTACTTTGGTCTTTTCTAATTTCCACCCTAGCACAACTATCACCAGAACTACCCAACCCAGAAACCACAAAATTATAAACCCCCACGTCAGGAGGAGTACCTGTATAATCAAGCTCCCAAGTTTGCCCCGCGCAAGTTATATTCGCAGGTCGACCAACTCCATCTAAAGGAAAAGAACTGCCAATCGATTTATCATGAAATAGGGCGCATTCAACTCCAGTGTCTGCGGCCAGAAAGGCATCATTGGAGTCTCTAGCTGAGGTACTAAAACTAGCCTCCTGAAAAGAAATGTTAGACACACCGAGCGCAACAGATAAAAGAATAGCGGAAAGTGTAACCGCAAAAAGAATAATAAACCCCCCATCGTTCTTATTCCTTTTTTTATTTATTTCATTCATTTTTTTGACTTTAAAATATTAACCTATTCTGACCAGTTAAATAAATTCTCTGAAAAAGTGAAACTTTGATTGCCAAATCCTTGATTCCAAGAAACTGTGGAGGAAATTTTTACTTCATCCACACTAGGGAACTCGGCCAAGACGGTTCTAGTAAAACCACTAAACAACGGGTCTGTAATTGGGTAAGTATAACCAGTCACAGCGGCTGTAAAATCATCCCAGCCAGCTTGTGGATTGTCGCTGTTTAAAATAACATAATTATCGCGCTGGTTTCGAATATACTCTACACCCTGCTGCGCCAAATATGTGGCCATGATTTTTCTTTTAGCATAATTTGTACTAGCTATACCACCAGACAACACAGAAAGTAAGGCTAAAACAGAGACAGTAAAAATCGCCACGGCGACCAGTGTTTCAAGTAAAGTGAATCCTTTATTTAATTTATTATTTTTTAAAATAATTGATCTCATATTTATAACTTATTTTATATATCTAAAATTCGCTGGGAAACACTGGTTTCCAGTGTAAATGGCGAGATAACATTTTTATAAGTTATCGTACCAACTAACCTAATAGCAACCATCGGTTGTAAAGTGTCGGTATTTTCCGCCCCCTCTACTGTAAAAAAAGATGTAGCAGGGTCTATAAAAATCTCATCTGGGGTAAGTTGGGTAAAGCTATCTTCCGCATACGGACCAACTGTAGATTTAAACAACTTACCATCTACGCTGATGTAATATACCCATTGATCATTGTAATCTACAGGATCAGGAGTAGGAATATCGTTTTCAGTATTGTCGCCGTAAGCATACTCAAAAACTAAAGCCCAGCCATTCGCACAATTTTTAGGAGCACTCAAGCTAGAATCAGTCGATGACGGAATCGACTCACCACTAATCTTACAATGATAATTGTACCCGGTTCTAATATTTCTAGACATATCTTCCATTACAAAATTTAAGCTGTCTATGATAGAACGCATATCTTGAGATTTTTTATAAACCGCATGCGCATTTAAAAGTGTGCCCATACCCAAAGTAGTGATAATCACAAAAAGAGATACTGAGATCATCGTTTCAATAATTGTGAACCCATTATTTTTTTTATTTTTGAGGTATTTCATATTACCTTATCTCTATTTTACCTGATGTGTAGACTTTTACGAATGCTTGATCCCCTTTCGGTGAGAGGACTGATATTTGCACATAATTAATATTAGAATTAAGAGTGGTCGCTGATTTTATCACAGCACTTCCGTTCGGCCTGATAAAACTTATAGTCAAATCACTCAACTGATAAGCAGTCGTATCTCCATGATAAAAAACACTCAAGGGGTAAGCTGGGTTTACTGCAGATATAGTATTTCCTTTGGTTATACTAACTTTTTCTAAACATTCTCCAGTGCCGGGACATACAGATGTGTCAAAAATTCCATCTTGGTCAAGATCAGTAAAAAAATTAAAGATTTTATTATCAGCACTTGGATTCGTGTAAATACCATAAGATGGCTTGAGTGTAGGGTTACTAATATATGCAGTACCTTGAACTCCTGGAGGTATGCGCCCAGAGATAGAAAACTTCTGAGCTTCCACAACCTTGAGCGCAATATCGTTCGCCAAATTTTTCACATCCACCCTAGATTGAAAAGCAGTGTAGTTAAACATCACCACCGCTGATAGTGATGAAAAAATACTCAAAACTACAATCAGTTCTACATAAGTCATTCCCCTATTTTTTTGTATTCCTGGGAGTATTTTCATATTTTATATTGGGAAAAGGTGTAACTCAAAAATAAATGCAAGATACGCGCCAAGAACTAAAAATGGTGCAAATGGAATTTCACTTTTCATGCCGTAACGTTTTTGAGTTAGTAATAACATGATTCCAATGATTGCTCCAGACCAAAAAGCTACGACCACTCCAGATACTGCACGAGAAAGTCCTAGTAACCACCCGAGCCCGACAGCTAGCTTGCCATCACCTAAACCCATCCAGGCCCCACGTGATACTAGCCATAATGTGGCAAAAGGTAATGCTGTCATGAATCCAGAGAAAAATTCTAAAATACTTGGAATGTGTGGATAAAAACCAAAAGAATTAAATAGAAATAAACCAACAAAAGCTAACAACCCAAACATAAAAGACAATTGATCGGGAATTATTTTATGACGTAGATCATATATAGCAATGACCAAAAGCAAGGCAAAAGCTAATGCATAGTAGATAAAGAGCCCAGCAAAACCATAGGCATCAATATACAGAATATTTTGAAATTTAAAAAATATAGAAGCAAAAATAACACCAGTAATCAATTCTACCAATGGGTATTGCATTGATATTTTAGTTTTACAAGATTTGCATCTACCACCCAAGACTAGATAACTAAGTATAGGTATAAGCTCATAAAACTCGAGCTTGCTTCGGCAAGACATGCAGGCACTACGCCCTCCGAGGGATTTAGTCTGATACCTATAAATCACTACATTTAAAAAACTCCCGATAATCAAACCAAAGGAGAAAAATAAAACAATAAATATAAATACGGAAAAACTAATCATATAAACATTATATCAATTCAATAATCAAAAAACCACCCTGAAAAATTCCAGGGTGGTTTTTTGATTATTTTTAACTAAGAATACTAACGACAAGAATCCACATTCACAGAGTTTGCTATGGTCTGTCCAGCTGTCCAAGTATAAGCCCTGCTTGCCCCAGTAGAATCTACACACCATGAATCTGGAGTAGCATCACCTGCAGTTCCTCCAGTTTTGAGCTGTACCGCCACTGCCCAAGCCACAGCCGAGGAATAACACATAGTAGACGCAACACCAGCCCCAGCAGTGTATGCACCAGATATTTGAGCCCATACATACGGATCTGCGAAAAGAGTGTCCGCCGTACTTGCACATTGAGCAAGATTAAAATAAGTAGGTGAAGCATCTATAGCATAAACACCCCAATTACTAAAAAGGAGTTCGGCTTGACCCCTGATATTTGCCAGGTTCGACTTTATTGCAGCATCACCCCCCTTGGTGCGAGCTTCATTCAAAGATGCAAGCACGACCGCAGCGATGATTCCGATAATAACCACGACCACCAAAAGTTCAATCAATGTAAAACCAAAATTAGACTTGCCCTTGTGTAAATTTCTCTTCATGATGTTTTTTTATTAAATAAAATCACTTATGACTAAATTATACCACCTACAAAAAAAACAAAAAACACCCTAAGTGGGTGTTTTTTGGGGATAACCTTATACTAGATTATGACTATTCAACACAAGCACCAGAAGCAACCTCAGCAGTTATACCTGCTTGGTCAAGAGTAGTAACAGTGATAGCTTTTGACTTTCCTGTACTATCCACACACCATCCAGAGTTTGCTGTAGCTGCTACGGCACTCTTTAGGATAGTTGCCACTGCCCATGCAGTACCTCCCACTGTAGCTGAACATGCACTAAAGTATCCTCCAGCAGATTGTGCTGCAGTGATAGCTGCAGAAATATTTGCTTGACCGAATATATTAGCAGAAGCAAGAGCAGGACAAGCACCAGCAGTAACAACAGCAGGCGTAGTACCGTTACAAGTACCTGAAAGTGTGTAACATCCATAAGTATCGTATTGAAGCTCAGCTTGTGCACGAATGTTTGCCAAGTTTGCTTTTATGGCAGCATCGTTACCTTTTGAACGAGCACTGTTTAATGAAGCCAAAACAACAGAAGCCAAGATACCTATGATAGCCACGACCACCAAAAGTTCAATCAATGTGAAACCTTTTTTCAAATTCATTTTCATAATTTATAAAACTAAACTATTAATAATATTGATAATTCGACTTGTTTATAATGCTTACGGCTATTATATCATACTTACCCTTGTGGCAAATGAGTTATCCACAGAATATCAGATTCTAGGTGATACCCCCTGCCAAGTTATATATAGGCATCAAAATCGAAACCAAAAGTATACCCACCCCGAGACCCAGAACCACTATCATCACTGGCTCGATTAGCCCTACTAGTGTATCTACAGCATCATCTACCTCACGTCTATAAAAGGCAGTAAGTGTACCTAAAATATTTCCTAATGACCCTGTCTCTTCCCCAACCTTTATCATCTGAACCACAATGGACGGTATCTCTATGGGGTGTTTTTCAAAAGTACCAGAGAGGGATTGCCCAGACTTTACCCCATCGGCTACTTCTTTCAATATATCTCTATATACATAACTACCAACCACCTCAGAAGTGATATCGATAGCCCGAATTATTTGAATACCGGAGGTAAGCATAATGTCCAAGTTATCCGCTATTCTGGATAGATATAATTGTTTATACAAATGTCCGACATAAGGTATGGATAGGCGCGTCTTGTCGACATATACTTTGCCTTGTTCGGTCAACGATGCTCTCCACGCCCAAACTCCAAGTATAATCAAGAAAATTAAGAAAAATAAACCGTAATTTACAAAAACTTCAGATATAGATATGATGATTTTGGTATAAATCGGCACTTCTTGTCCTGACTGCAAAATAATCTCCGAAAGTTTGGGTATGACTAAAACGAACATCAAGACCATAACTACACAAAAAGTGATTACGACAAAAACTGGATAGATTAGGGCGTTTTTAGTCTTACTGGTCAGGGCATACTGACGATCTAGGTATTGAGCCAAACTAGAAAATATCTGATTTAGCTTACCAGTTTCCTCGCCCACCTTTACCATATTTAAATAAAAATTTGAAAATACATCTGGGTGGCGAGACAAGGCACCAGAAATAGAAGTTCCCGCCTTGAGATCATCAGTAATTTGAGAAAGTTTTAAACCCAAAAATTTATTTTCAGCATTCTCAGCTAACATTGTAAAAGCTTTTAGGGCTGAAACTTGAGCTTCAAAAAGAGTAGCTACTTGGCGAGATAAAATTACCACCTCTTTATTAGAGACCTTGTCCATAAATGACATTTGCCAAATATTTTTTTTCTCCCCTTGTTCAGTTATAGAAATAACCACAAACCCTCGTCTTTGAAGTCCACTAATAGCTATGTCACGGCTTGGCGCATCTATTTCACCATCCTTGTTTGCCCCTTGTCCGTCTACTGCTTTGTATGTAAATAGCATAATTTTTACTTTATAACTTTTAACTCCCTTATATCATGCGCTCGAGACCTTTTGGATTGAGTGAATATTGATAAGCACTTTCAATCGAAATCTCACCCGCTCGCACAAGCTCCATCAAGGAATGATTTAGGGCAACCATGCCAGATTCTGAGCCTGTTTCTATAACCACATCGATCTCATGAGTTCTTTTTTCTCGGATCAAGTTGGCCACGGCATTATTATTTAAAAGAAGTTCATAAGCTGGTATGAGTCCACCAGCAATTCTAGGCACCAACCTTTGTGAAAAAATACCAAGCAAGCTCGAGGAAAGTTGAGTGCGAATTTGTTCTTGCTGATCTCCCGGGAAGGAATCGATTATTCTGTCGATAGTCTGCGAAGCATTGTTAGTATGAAGAGTAGAAAAAACCAGGTGTCCAGTTTCAGCAGCAGTCACAGCAGTAGAAATAGTTTCTGGAGTTCGCATTTCACCAATCATGATCACATTTATGTCTTCACGAAAAATAGATTTTAGAGCTGACTGAAAATCCTTGGTGTCGATACCGACCTCACGTTGATTTATGATAGATTTGTTCGGAGTATATACATGCTCGATAGGATCTTCGACAGTCATGATGCTCCGAGTTTGCTCGTTATTAATAAGATTAATCATCGATGATAGTGTCGTAGACTTACCTTGTCCGACAGGACCCACCACCAAAAAGAATCCTTGTTTTTTGCGTGATAATTCAGCCAAGATTGGAGGTAGTTTGAGCTCAGTCAACGTCTTCACCTTCTGCACCAACCTAAGCGCAATGTTTATAAGCCCCTTTTGGAAAAAAGCATTTCCGCGCAAGCGGGAATCTTCTTGTTTAAAATCATAAGAAAAATCTGCTTCTTTCTCTTCTAAGAATTTTAAAACTTTTTCTTTTTCCAAAAATTCTCCCAAGATACCCTTCATATCCTCCTGGGTTAATACCTCATCCTTAACCAAAAAAATAAGTTCCCCTTCCACACGTATAGCAGGCACTCGTCCAGCACCTAGGTGCAAATCCGAACCTCCTTGATGAATAGTAGCCAAAATTAGTTCTTCAATTTTTTTCTTATAGTCAACCATAATTATTGATGTTTAATCATTTCGGCTGCTAAAACATCTTGCACTTGAGTAATCACTTCCATTGGAGTAGAGCTCGCCTTAACTATATACCCAGCTACTCCCAAGGCATGACCTCGATCTATATCTGCTTGCTGATTTTTATTCGATAAAACTAGTTTGATGGCATTTGGAGCCAATTTGTCATTATTTATTTTTTCCAACATCTCAAAACCATCCATTTCCGGCATCATAACATCAGACAATATGACTTCCGGGTCCAGTCCTTCTTTTAATTTTTCTATCCCCTGCAATCCATTTGAGGCTGTATATACAGCAAAATTATTCTGACTGAATTTCAGTGCATACATATCAAGTAAAAAATTGTCATCATCCACAATTAAAATTTTTCTTTTTACTCCGTCCATAATAAATTTATTATACTACTAAAATAAACATGAAGCGAGTCTATTCATTATCATTGTTAAAATTATAAATTTCTTGATAAGGAATAATTCCTTGCATTGCCTTCAAAATAGCATCTTCACGCATAGTAAGCATTCCTTTTGACCTAGCTTGTTTGTAAATCTCCGAATTAGTTGGGTTTTTTAAAATGATTGATATCATGTCTTTATCTACTTTAAACATCTCAATGATCGCGATACGACCCTTGATGCCTGACGGACATTCTGGTGAAGGAACTGCTTCATAAATTTCATTATTTAGAGGAATTTCTTTTCTGAATTCCTCAGGCAAATCTTTAAATTGTTGCTCGATTTGCATTTTCAAACTTTCATCGATTGGAATAAGTTTTCTAGAAGCGGGGAAAATTGTATGCGATAGACGTTGAGCAACAGCTAAAATTAAGGTCGGGGCAATAAGATATGGATCTATACCCATGTCCACCAATCTTGGTACTGCGCCCACTGCATTATTAGTATGCAGTGTAGACAAAACTAGATGCCCAGTGAGGGCAGCCTGGATGGCCAACTGAGCTGTTTCTTTGTCGCGAATTTCCCCAATCATTATTATGTCTGGGTCTTGTCGTAGAATAGAGCGGAGCCCAGACGCAAAAGTGTACCCTATTTCTGGCGCCACCTGAGATTGATTCACATTAGGCATATGATACTCCACTGGATCTTCCAAGGAAACTATGTTGTTTTTTTCCTTATCTAGCTCGTTCATCATGGAATACAAAGTAGTAGATTTTCCGGAACCAGTCGGCCCAGTGATTAATATAATTCCATAAGGCCGAGTAAGAGCATTGCGCACAAGTTCGAGGTTGGTCTTGGAAAGCCCTAATTCTTCAAGCGGTCTTACTCCCTTGTCAGAATCAAGAATTCGAAGTACTACTTTTTCGCCATAATATGAAGGCATAGTGGATACACGAAAATCAATCTTCCGCCCGTTTATAGAAGCACTAAAAGAGCCGTCCTGCGGTTTTCGTTTTTCATCCAATCTCAGCTTAGCCAATATTTTTATGCGAGCCACAACTCCACTATAAATATTTGGAGGTAGGACAATACTAGTAAAGAGGGTCCCATCTACTCGATAGCGAACTTTTACTTTTTGCTCTTCATGTTCAATGTGTATATCAGAACAGTTCCCTTCGATAGCATTTCGCAATATTACAGCTACAATCTTAATGACCGGAGCATCTTCGACTATTTTAGTTTCTTCGCCTCCTTTTATATTTTTTATTTCCTTATCAAGATTTTCGGCGCTGAAATTTTTTACATCGGCATCTTCGTCTTCGCCTAATTGATCCAGGGCTTCCCCAATCTGATTACCTATACCCTTGTATGCTTCCATGATCCCCTTGTAGGCACTCTGGGTAATAAGAAATACCTTAAAAGGCATACCCAGATTAGAGGAGATAAATTGCAAAGCATCCATAGCTTGAGTGTTACTAGGATCCACAACCCCAATCGAAAGGACCCCATCCTTTAGCTCTAAGGGCACAAACCCGTAATGTGTTGCAGAATCTTCGGAAATATATTTTAGAATACTAAACGATATATCTTGTGGATTTACTCTTTTAATCGGTACTCTCAAATACTCTCCTTTGGCTTGTAGGATTTGATCTTCGGGCACACCTGACTCTATGAGAGCATCATCAATATTACCTTCATGTTTTTCCTTAGCGCGAACCTTTATTTCGCCTATCTGGCTTTCTTGAATGACGCCCGCTTTGCTTAATTCTTCTAAAAAACTCATTGTAAAAAAAATTACTGCGGTGTATTTGGTGCCGTACTAGGAATCAATGTTGATTGGTTGGGCATTGCAGATACAGGGGTTGTCGGGTTTGCGTCAGATCCGATTTGAGCAAAAGGATTTATACGACCAGCATTACCATCCGGTACAAGCACCATACTAGAATCCCGCAGGCTCAAGAAAGCTGGGTCAGAAAAAATACTATCGTCTAGATGAATATTTTTGATATTTAACAAAAGGGAGAGAAAATTTTCAGCGATAGGATTTTGTACTCCAGCCGAAGAAACACCTGATGCACCTTGGGCAACAGGAGAAGAAGATACTAAATTTGCCTCATCTTTAGCCGAACCTCTGATGAAAAAAACATAAATAGAGATAAATATAGCGGCTAACCCCAAGAATATTATAATGTTTCTGATATTGAAAGGCATTTTAATTTTTTAACCAATAAGTTTTAATATTAAACGTGTATCTATATACTTCGGAAGCTGCAGATCCACTGGCAGGGGTAGAGTTAGATGAAAAGTCGATCGATGATATATCTACAATCCTTAAATTACTCTCAAGGTCTCTCATGAAATTCAGAAGGTTGCTGTAATTAGCACTAGTAGAAAAACTAAGATCCCATGAACCGTAATTTTTGTTTTGCAGACCACCCTGGCCGTTTGCACCACCAGTGATCTGACCACCAGAGGAATCTTCTTTTTCTTGTATACTGTACTTTACATCCCTAAGAGCCATTCCATACGGTTCAGCAATTTTTTCTATTTCCAAAATCAAACGGATATTGTCTACACTGTCTGGTAAAAACTTTTTTATACGTTCCAAATTCTCTGTGGAAATTTTACTATACTCTGCGGTCAATTTGTCTCGCTCATTTTCTAACGCCTTAGAATTTGTAGCCGCTTCGTCATAAGTAGACTGTTCGGTTTTCAAATTTTGAATATCTGCGTACAAAGAATTAGTAAAAAGCAAAAATACAGCGACACTGAGACCTATGAGTATGAATGAAGAAAGATATTTTATCATAAATGATTATTGATTATCTGCACTCTCCGTCAAGAGGTTTTGCTTATAATTTACCAAACTTGGATCCACTGAAAAAGTAACCTCGAAGGTCACATTCCCCTTATCGTCTAGCTGTAAATTAGAAAAAATTGGATCTATAAAATTTTTATTTCCCGAAAATAAATCTGCCTGTAGGGCTACTGATTTGTAACCAATTCCAACTCCAGTTAATTTTACCAAAACTCGACCAGAACCGTCGGTCGGCAAAGTGTAACTAAAAGAAGTAAACCGCATCGTCTTCATGGTGATCTCTTGCAGGGCTTCAAAAATAGGAGTTACCGCCACGTGCTTTGATAAAATTTCGTTCGAAGCATTTAAACGTCGGTCAAGAGCACTGAGGCTTGTTATTATGGAAGGCTCAAAACGATTTTGAGCCAAACTCAAAGTATTTTTCATTTTTGAAACATTTTTCTGTAAAGATCCTTTGTAAAAATAAAGACCTCCAGTCCCTACAACAATGGTCAGAAAAATAAAAAGAGAAACGATCGTAAATAAACTAACAGATTGAGTTACAATAACTCTTTCCTTTACAATTGATTTCTTGGGTATAAAAGATGTTTGAAAGTTTTGCTCCATTACTATATTCTATTATCGCATTTATTGTAATTTTCGCAATGCCAAACCTAGTGCAACAGAAAATTCAGGACCAATAGACTCTAAAACCTTAGCTAGAAACACTGGTGCGCCTACCTTATTGAACGGATGCCCGACAGTTACCTCTGCTCGAAAGTTGTTAGCAGCCACCTCTGGTAATCCCTTGAGTAGCGACCCTCCACCAGTAAATATTACCTTACTGACGATGCGTCCATGTTTCTTTTCATAATTCAAAAGTACACTGTTGGCCTCTTGAAAAATATAATTTGTATGAACTTCTATGATCTGCGCCACGCTTTTATCTGCCCCGTTACCATACAAACCAAATTCTTTTTTGATTTTCTCAGCCTCAGTAAAAGGAATATTCAGCGACTGAGCTATGGACTTAGAAATATCTGCGCCTCCACGTTCGATAGAATGAAAACTTTTCAACATGCCAAATTCTACAATGGAAAGCTTGGTGCGAGATGCCCCAAAGTCCATGAGTAATACTGGAGAAAGTTCGTGTTCAAAATTTGAGCGAATAGAAGAAAAAATTTCAATTTCAAAAAAAGAAGCTTCCATGTTACCGCCTAAAATAATTGAGCGGTATTTAGAAACCGCATCATTTTGTGTAGCCACCACCAACACACTAGTTTTTTCCTTCTGGGGCAACGAGCTAGGGTCAGGATTACCTGTATTTTCTTTTACACTCATCTCTTCAAACGAAAGTTCTTTCTTTGGAAAAATAAAATAGTCTAGAGATACTTCGGTGATAGGAAGTGGAATATATTTTCTAGCTTCAGTAGGAACAATACTGCTTATCTCGCTTTCTTTTACTTGAGCCGGAAGCTCAATTGTAAAAATTAAAGAAAGCTGTACAGGTATGGCAAAAGCTGGCCTTGAAGAAGCTGCCCCAGACTGCTTTAAAACTTCCTTTAGAGCCTCAGTAGTTTTCTCTACAGATAAGTTAGTGACTTGGCCAGCGTCGAGATTGTCATATGGTCCGAGCGCTATAGCCCCATAAGTTTCAAGCATCACCCGCCCGCCCTTCTTCCTTATCTCCACTACCTTAATCGCTGAAGAACCGATATCGACACCTACTGCGCTATCGTCTCCACTACCAGTGGCCCCCATTATCTTTGAAAAAATATCTTTCATGCTCATAATCATTTTGGAATTGCTCGTACCTTGTCCAGGATTTATGCTAAAATAGCTATAATAATTATAACATATATGGGCTTCTTAAACACCATATTAGACACCATTTTCCCTGTGTATTGCCTCTCTTGTGGCAAAAGTGGCCAAAATTTCTGCCAAAAATGCCTTTCCTCTTCCCCGCCAGCTGAACGCGAGAGCGCAAAATGGATTTACCCTGTGTTTGACTACCGACACCCACCAATAAAAAAATCAATCTGGCTCTTGAAATACAAAGGCAAAAAATCTTTAGCTCAGACCTTTGCGGAAGTTTTGTATGGGCACATTTTAGAAGAATTGACTGACTTGATGGTAATGGAAAATTTTGTTGAGCCAATTTTAATACCCATTCCAATAGATGGTCGGAGAAAAAGAGAACGGGGGTTTAATCAAGCTGAACTGATATGTAAAGAATTAATCAAAATCGACCTGGCTACGCAGGAAGGTAAAAATATGAATTTCAAACTATACAGTGATGTCTTAATAAAAATCAAAGACATTGGACATCAAGCCCGGATCGAAAACCGCCGTCACCGTTTGCAAAACATTATCGGTTCTTTTGCCTTAAGTAGTAGCACTATTAATTTACAAGGAAAAAATATTATTCTAATCGATGATGTCACCACTACTGGCGCCACACTAGCTGAAGCTAGAAAAGTTTTACGCGGAGCAGGCGCCAGAAAAGTTATCGCTTTTTCTGTGGCCCACTGACCCATTCGTTACTACCACACATGGATTCGATAGACTCACCACAAGTCCCAAATAGCTCCAGCAATATTTTTGGGTTTTCCTTCTAACGCGTAATAATGCAAATCAATAAAAGGCAAAGTATTACACTCGATAATACCCCACTTTTGAGTTCCAGCATCTTTGGTCGGCTCAGGGACAATACAATCAAAACCTAACACCGGCAGATCAACCACCTGGGCCGCACGAGTGAGTATGGGCACAAAACTTGGATGAAGTTCGTCTAACATCTCGTGAGTAGCCCCACCAAAAAGTCTACCTGTGCGATAGGTCAACGACAACCGCATACCATCTGGTAAAACATCCGACATCTTGAAACCAAGTCGAGCAATATAGTCCTTCATCTCCTCGTTCACTTGTACTTTTTCTACCCGCTCGTGCCTATTCTCATCCTTTTCTAAAATAAGTTGCTCTATGGTTTTCAACCCGTCACCGATGACATGTGGAGAAATTCCGCGGTAAAAACCCATCAACTTTCCATCTACAAATGTAGCGCGACAAACATCCCCTTCTAAGTGCTCCTCCACAGCTACATAGCCACAAATTTGCTTTACAATACTGACCCCTTTTTTAAATTCTTCAAATGTGTGAATGTTTGTAACAGTGTGCCTTCCACGTGAACCTACTCGTGGTTTTACAATAATTGGTTTTTGGAATTGAGAAAATATATCTTCCAATTTTACAGGAGAAAGTATAGAAAAAGAAAAATATTTTGGCACTGGAATGTCATTCCGACTAAGCTCTTGTTTTAGTAAAAATTTATCGTCCCAATTGTTGTTCATGATCATACGCTCAGGAGGTATAGGTAGACTATCAAAATAGACAAGATTGCCGTGCATACGAGTACGATACAAATCCAGTGGTTTGCCGAGCATGATGACCTGCTTCATATCGATACCTCTTTTGCGAGCCTCTTCCCAAACTACCCTAGACCGAAAGGTATTAGTAAGATTTATATCTTCAGATAATTTTGCAATATGCAAATGAAGTGCCAACTCAAAAAAAGCTGAGAATAGCCAGTCTACAAAATTACGCACAAAAAGCGGAGCATGTTTTGTGGTGTTTATGACGTGTGTATCAAAAATCACAGATGGTAAACTAGCAAAAAAATAAAATGCGTGCGGTACATAGGAATCTCCGCAATAGATACAAGCACTAACTTTTCGATGGGGTTCAGGACTTTTAGTCATATACTTAAATATATCATAAACAAAAAGACAGCCGTCTCAGTAAAGATACAGCTGTCTTTTTTAAAACTTTGCAAACATCTTAGTGTGCTCCTAGCATATGATTAAACTTTGAAAGTTTTTAATAAACGACCTACGGATAGATTATAACATGTAACCCACAAAAGAAGTCAAGAGTTATCAACAAGGACCATCTAACCATTAATACTACCCACAGCTTCCTGTATATTGTGATAGCCATCTTTTTCTAATAAGGCAACCAAACCTTTATTAATGATACCTACTTGCTCTGGACCCATAAATACTAATCCAGTGATCATCTGCACCAGAGATGCCCCCAGAAGAATTTTTCTATAAGCATCTTCGGCAGTAAACACACCCCCGACCCCAATCAAAACAAACCTTTGACCATAATTTTTATAAGCATAGCGCAAGACTTGATTGGATTTTTCTTCGACTGGTTTCCCACTAAAGTTCCCCTGCCCGGCTTTCTTTATCTCCTCGGTATTAAAAGCTTCATTCTTTCTATCTTTGACTAAATTAGAAAAAATTAATCCTCGCACTAAAGGGAAATCTTTAGCTACCTGCATCATCTCACCTAGTTCGTCTTCATTTCTTTCGAGTGGCATTTTTATAAAAACTGGACGCTGTAAATTTAATTGCTCTAAATTTATCAGCAATTGTCGCAGTCCAACAGAAGAAGCTAATTGTTCTTTTAAGTTTTGCAAATTCAAAAGATTTGGACAGCTAATATTGAGCTCGTAGTAATCAAAATCTGCAAAATTTTCGGCATCCATAAAACCAGAAACTATATCCCCTATCATAGACTCAAAATCCTCATATTGTTTATTGGTCGAACCTACACTAACCCCACGTAAAGATAATGATATATTTTTATTTAAACCAGAAAGAACTTTTTTTACTCCATCATTTTTAAAACCCTTATTCACCAGTAGCGAGCGAGACTTTGGTAGGCGCGCGAGCATGGGCAATGGGTTGCCCCCGTAAGCCTCGTGAGTGAGCGTGCCTATAGAATGAAAACCAAACCCAATGCTAGGTAAAATTTCAACCAGATCAGCATTGTAATCAAACCCCGCCGAGAGACCTATGGGGTTTTTAAAATTCAAGCCACAAATATTTTGTTCCAACGCTCGATTCTCATAAGACCAGATTTTACTAAAAAAAATTCTAACCGACTCGTACTTCCCCAACATCCGTCCCACTTTTAGAAAAAAAACGTGCACATCATCAGGCGGAAATAAAAAAAGTATAGGCTTCACCAATCCTATATACAAAATCTGACTGAATTTGCGCATACTTCAATTATACACCCGCTAGATAAATCACCTGCGGAGCCGGGCGGATTCGAACCGCCGAGGGGTTTTAAAGCCCCTGCCTCTTTAGCAAAGAGGTACGTTAGACCACTCTGACACGGCTCCTTGATATACGTAACTACTCTAGCATATTCTTCATATTTTGGTATACTCACATTTGTATCAAGGACAGATGGGTGAGATGGGTAAAAAGAGAACTGCTTCTCTTTTTACGGGCATAAATGCCCGCCACGAACCCATCGTCCGCGAAGCGAGGACATAAATAATGGACAGATGGGTGAGTGGCTTAAACCAGCGGTTTACTAAACCGCCGTCCCCTTAAAAGGACCGTGAGTTCGAATCTCACTCTGTCCGCAGAAGCGAGCAAACTGCTTTGCTCGTGTGTGAGGTTCGAAAGGCTTTTCCTTGCGAATGTAATGAGATGGAAAAGCACCCGCCGCAGTATAGGCGAATC
>JACCDM010399635.1_pt1 | contig 16213 bp, 15 predicted proteins | sample 7445851 | NCBI WGS metagenome assembly JACCDM01 (sample SAMN15323438, study PRJNA562643) | freshwater metagenome | isolation source: river surface water | place: USA:Blue River Watershed | collected 2017-08-16
GCTGGCAACGCAAAGGAAGCCAGAACGCCGATGATGGCCAGCACCACCATCAGCTCGATGAGCGTGAAGCCCTGTTGCAGACGTTGCATGTGATCTCTCCCGGAGCAATGTTGAAGGGCTCCGATGGTAGATCAACCCTCCCGCGAGAGGGTGATATGGATCAGTCGGCAGCAGCCTCTTTTTGGTGATGCCTTGCCTGCAGGAACTTGCCCAGGCCCACCACCACCGCAGCGCCCACTGCGGCGCAGATGTAGTGCAACGAGGGGTTGGCCTCGAGCGTCGACTTGAGCGCCACGTCGCTCACGATGGTTTCGCCACCGACCCAGCCAATCAGCGCAGCGCCCAGCGTGACGATGATGGGAAAGCGCTCCATGAGCTTGATCATGAGGGTGCTGCCGAAGATCACCAGCGGGATGCTGATGGCCAGACCGATGATCAGCAGCGTGGTGGAGCCTTTGGCAGCAGCGGCCACCGCGATCACGTTATCCAGGCTCATGACAATGTCGGCAATCAGGATGGTGCGAATAGCCGCCGACAGGCTGGCTTGCTTGACCTCGCCCTCTTCCTCTTCGTCGTTCTCGCTGAGCAGTTGCACCCCGATCCACAGCAGCAACAGGCCACCAATGATTTGCAGGTAAGACAGTGCCAGCAACTGGACCGCCACGATCGTGAGCACAATGCGCAGCACCACGGCGGCGCCAGACCCGAACAGGATGGCTTTCTTTTGCTGGTGCGGGGGCAGCGAGCGCGCTGCCAGGGCGATGACCACCGCGTTGTCGCCAGACAGGATGATGTTGATCCAGATGATCTTCATCAGGCCGATCCAGAAGTCGGTGTTGTTCAGGAATTCCATGCTCAGTCTCCGTGTAAACGTCGCGCGTTTCTGTGATGAAACGAACGTCAAATGGACAGCCCATCAGTGTAACGGGCCCGTCATGCGGGCCCGTTGGTAATTGTGCTTAGGCTGTCACCTTCACAGCAGGGCTTTGAGAAGTTTGCCCATTTCCGAGGGGTTGCGGGTGACCTTGAAGCCGCACTCTTCCATGATGGCGAGTTTGGCATCGGCCGTGTCGGCACCACCCGAGATCAGGGCACCAGCGTGGCCCATGCGTTTGCCCGGAGGGGCGGTGACGCCGGCGATGAACCCCACGATGGGCTTTTTCATGTTGGCCTTGCACCAGCGAGCGGCTTCGGCCTCGTCGGGCCCGCCGATCTCGCCAATCATGATGACGGCGTCGGTCTCGGGGTCGTCATTGAAAGCCTTCATCACGTCGATGTGCTTCAAACCGTTGATCGGGTCGCCGCCAATGCCCACGGCACTGGACTGGCCCAGGCCGATTTCGGTCAACTGCGCCACGGCTTCATAGGTCAGCGTGCCTGAGCGGGACACCACGCCGATGCGGCCCTTGCGGTGGATGTGACCGGGCATGATGCCGATCTTGATTTCGTCGGGGGTGATGAGGCCCGGGCAGTTGGGGCCCAGCAGCAGGGTTTTCTTGCCACCGGCCGCTTCCTTGGCCTTCATTTTGTTGCGCACTTCAAGCATGTCGCGAACAGGAATGCCCTCGGTGATACAAATGGCCAGATCCAGGTCGGCCTCGACCGCTTCCCAGATGGCCGCTGCAGCGCCTGCCGGCGGCACATAGATCACCGAGACGGTGGCGCCTGTTTGCGACGCAGCCTCCTTCACCGATGCGTAGATGGGGATGTCAAAGATCTTCTCGCCCGCCTTCTTGGGGTTCACGCCGGCGACGAAGCAGTTTTTGCCGTTGGCGTACTCCTGGCATTTTTCCGTGTGGAACTGACCGGTCTTGCCGGTGATGCCCTGAGTGATGACCTTGGTGTTTTTGTTGATAAAAATCGACATGTGTATTCCCCGGCTTATTTGACAGCGGCCACGACCTTCTGGGCCGCTTCTGCCATGGTGTCGGCACTGATGATGGGCAGGCCCGATTCGGCCAGCAGTTTCTTGCCCAACTCTTCGTTGGTGCCCTTCATCCGCACCACCAGTGGCACGCTCAGATTGACCGCCTTGCACGCGGTGATGACACCAGTTGCGATGGTGTCGCAGCGCATGATGCCGCCGAAAATGTTGACCAAAATGGCCTTGACCTTGGGGTTCTTCAGCATGATCTTGAACGCTTCGGTCACTTTCTCGGGGGTGGCACCGCCGCCCACGTCGAGGAAGTTGGCCGGCTCTGCGCCAAACAGCTTGATGGTGTCCATGGTAGCCATGGCCAGACCAGCGCCGTTGACCAGACAGCCGATGTTGCCGTCCAGGCTGATGTAGGCCAGGTCGAATTTGGAGGCCTCGATTTCAGCGGGGTCCTCTTCGTCCAGATCGCGATAAGCCACGATCTCGGGATGGCGGAAGAGCGCGTTGCTGTCGAAGTTGAACTTGGCGTCCAGGGCAATGATGTTGCCTTTGCTGTCGCGGTTCAGGGGGTTGATTTCCACCAAAGAGGCATCGGTGTCCATGTAGCACTTGTAGAGCTTCTTGAACACGTCCATGCCTTGGGCCGTGGAGTTGGCGGGCAGACCGATGCCATCGGCGATTTCCTTGGCTTGCGCGTCGGTCAGGCCGACTTGCGGGTCCACGAAGACCTTGATGATCTTCTCCGGCGTGTTGTGCGCCACCTCTTCGATGTCCATGCCGCCCTCGGACGACGCCATGATGGCGACCTTCTGGCTGGCGCGGTCGGTCACGACCGAGACGTAATACTCTTTTTGAATGTCTGCACCGTCTTCAATGTAGAGGCGGCGGACTTTTTGACCTTCGGGGCCCGTCTGGTGGGTCTTGAGTTGCATGCCCAGGATTTCGCCGGCCAGGCGCTTGACGTCGTCAATGGACTTGGCCACTTTCACGCCACCGCCCTTGCCACGACCACCGGCATGAATCTGTGCTTTGACAACCCACACCGGGCCGCCCAGCTTTTGAGCGGCTTCCACGGCTTCTTGCACCGTGAAGGCTGGGATACCGCGGGGGACCGGTACGCCAAAATGTTGCAAGATCTCCTTGCCTTGGTACTCGTGAATCTTCATGAGGGTTCTCTTTGTCGTCGGTGAAAATGGGGGCGAGCGCACACGGACTTATCCCGCCCTGGACGCCGCCGCCGTGAAATGTATCATGTTGCGTTGCACCAACCTTGTCTCACCCTTACAGGGGGTGGACGCCCCTCATTTCGATTCAGCAGCTTTGAACATGGCCCAGGTTTTTATTGACGGCGAGGCCGGCACGACCGGTTTGCAAATTCGGGACCGTCTGGCGACGATGCCGCAACTCGAGGTGATCAGCATCGACCCGGCGCGCCGCAAAGACCCCGAGGCCAAGCGCGAGATCATGGCGCAAGCCGATCTGGTGGTGCTGTGCTTGCATGACGATGCGGCGCGCGAGTCGGTGGCGATGATCGATGCTCTGACCGGGCACCGTCCACGGGTGGTTGACGCTTCCACGGCGCACCGCGTGGCAACGGGCTGGGTTTATGGGTTTCCCGAGCTGGCCGTGGGCCAGTCGCAGGCGGTGGCGAGCGCGGCGCGTGTGTCCAACCCTGGGTGCTACGCCACCGGGGCGATTGCCCTGATCCGCCCGCTGATCGACGCTGGCCTGATACCTGCAGATTTCCCGCTGACGTTGCCGGCTGTGAGCGGTTACTCCGGTGGAGGGCGAGCGATGATCGAGGCCTACGAGGCGGGTCAGGCGCCGCCGTTCGAAGCCTATGCCCTGGGCCTGCAACACAAGCATGTGCCCGAGATCATGCAACACACGGGATTGCGTGCGCGGCCCTTGTTCTTGCCTTCGGTGGGCAACTTCCGGCAAGGCATGCTGGTCAACCTGCCGCTGCATCTGGAGGCCTTGCCTCACCGTGTGCGGGCGGCGGATCTGGAGCAAGCTCTGCGCGAGCACTATGCGCGTGTGGGATCCACCTGGGTCACAGTGGAGGCGCCGACTGACGACGGCAAGCTCGAGCCCACGGCCTTGAACGACACCAACCGCCTGGAGTTGCGCGTGTACCCGCAAGAGGCACATCGGCACGCGTTGCTGGTGGCGCGGCTGGACAATCTGGGCAAGGGCGCCAGCGGCGCGGCAGTGCAGAACATCCGTTTGATGCTGGGCGTGTGAGCAGGTGGGCGACCGTCGTTCGGTCTAGCTCGTCACTTTTCGCACCACCTCGGCCGCAAAGCCTCGGCTGAGCAGAAAGCGCATTTGTTTCGCGCGCTCTTTGGGGTCGGTGGCGGGCTCTCCAAACTTGCGCGACCAGACGGCGCGCGCCCGTTCCAGCTCGGTGCTGCGCAGTTGCTCCAGCGCGTCGACCATGGATTCCGACGACAGACCCTTGGCCGCCAGTTCCTGTTGCACGCGCGCAGTACCCAGCTTGCTGGCGCGGCGATGGATGACGGATTCCACCACCCGCTCCTCACTGATAAAGCCCTTGGCCTGGAGTTCGTCCAGTGCCTTCGCCAGTGTGCCGGGCTCTTCCTCATGCGGGGCCAGTTTGCGCTCGAGTTCAGCGCGCGAGTGTTCGCGCTGACTCAAGAGCCGCAAGGCACGGCCCTTGAGAGAGATCCGGGGGGCAGGAAAAGCCATGGGCGACGGGGCGGTCAGCTTTCGTCGCTGTCGTCTTGCGCGGCAGAGAAGTCGGCGTCCGGCAGCAGGGGGATGCCCAGTGACTCGCGCACCTTGTTCTCGATTTCGTGGGCCAGCTCGGGGTTTTCGCGCAGGAATTCGCGCGAGTTGTCGCGGCCCTGGCCGATCTTCTCGCCGTTGTAGGCGTACCAGGCGCCAGATTTTTCGACGATACGGGCATTGACACCCATGTCGATGATTTCGCCCTCGCGGCTGATGCCCTCGCCAAAGAGGATGTCGAACTCGGCGGTGCGGAACGGGGGCGCGACCTTGTTCTTGACCACCTTCACCTTGGTCTCGTTGCCGATGGCTTCCTCGCCCTTCTTGATGGTGCCGGTGCGGCGGATGTCCAGGCGTACCGAGGCGTAGAACTTGAGCGCGTTGCCGCCGGTGGTGGTTTCGGGGCTGCCGAACATGACGCCGATCTTCATGCGGATCTGGTTGATGAAGATGACCATGCAGTTGGTCTTCTTGATGGTGGCGGTGAGCTTGCGCAAGGCCTGACTCATCAGGCGGGCCTGCAGACCGGGCAGCGAATCGCCCATTTCGCCTTCGATTTCGGCCTTGGGGGTGAGGGCGGCCACCGAGTCGATGACGACCAGGTCCACCGCGCCGGAGCGCACCAGGCTGTCCACGATTTCCAGCGCCTGCTCACCGGTGTCGGGTTGGCTGATCAGCAGGTCGGGAATATTGACGCCCAACTTCTGGGCGTATTGCACGTCCAGGGCGTGCTCGGCGTCGACGAAGGCGCAGGTGCCCCCCTGTTGTTGCATCTGGGCGATGACTTGCAGGGTGAGGGTGGTTTTGCCGGACGATTCCGGGCCGTAGATCTCGACCACGCGTCCGCGCGGCAGGCCGCCCACCCCGAGTGCCACGTCCAGGCCCAGGGAACCTGTGGACACCACCTGGATGTCCTCGATGGCCTCGCCCTCGCCCAGGCGCATGATGGTGCCCTTGCCGAACTGCTTTTCGATCTGGGCCAGCGCGGCTTGCAGGGCTTTGCTTTTTTCGCTGTTGGCGGCGGCGCCTTTGACGGGTGCGTCCATGAGATGTCCTTTTGATTCAACGGGTTGAGGGAGGATCCGGGGGTGTTGCACACTGTCTCGATCAACAGCCTGGATGCTTGAACAGTACTGTAGCGGATGACATAGAGACCCGTAAAGACGTTTTTTGGTCAGTTTGCCTTACCATTTGTGCATGCGTCACACACCTCCCCCCCTGGTGGCCTGGGATGGCCGACAGGCCCATTTGGGCCGATTGATGGGCGTCGCCTTGCGCCGCTTCGACGAGCGCGTGCTGACGCTGATGGCTCGGCACGTGGATGTGCCCCTGGCGCTGTCCAATCTCGCGGCTCGAGCGCAGGTGAGCGCTGCGCACATTCACATCACCCGGCACCTGCCGTTGGACGGGGCACGGCTGAGCGACCTGGCGCGCAGCGCAGGCATGAGCAAGCAGGCCATGGGGGACCTGGTGGATCAGTGCGAGGCCTGGGGCCTGGTCAACCGAGTCCCCGATGCGCGTGATGCGCGCGCGCGTCGCATCGAGTTCACCGACACGGGGCGCGCCTGGGTGCGCGCATTTCAGATGGCCGTGGGTCAAGCCCAGCGTGAGTTCGAGCAGGAGGTGGGCGCCGAGGTGGCGGCCGTGATCTGGCTGGGTCTGGAAGCCTATGCGAGCGACTATCGGTGAAGACTCGGGTTGTCAGACCCGGGTGTTGGATGCCTAGAATGGATCACCAAGCACCACCAGGAGACACCATGCGAATCCTCATAGCGGAAGACGATCAGGTTCTGGCCGATGGTCTGCTGCGCAGTTTGCGTGCATCGGGGGCGGCGGTTGACCATGTCTCCAGTGGCACCGAGGCCGATGCGGCCTTGATGACCACCGATGAATTCGACTTGCTGATCCTGGACCTGGGACTGCCCAAGATGCATGGCCTGGAGGTGCTCAAACGTCTGCGCGCGCGAGGCAGCGCCGTCCCGGTCATCATCCTCACCGCCGCAGACAGTGTCGAGGAGCGGGTCAAGGGCCTGGACTATGGGGCGGACGACTACATGGCCAAACCCTTTTCCTTGCAAGAGCTCGAAGCCCGCGTGCGGGCACTCACACGCCGCGGCATGGGCGGCACCACCTCGTCAATCAAGCACGGGCCCTTGGTCTACGACCAGACGGGACGTGTCGCCACCATCGACGGCAAGATGGTGGAGCTCTCCGCGCGCGAACTCGGTTTGCTGGAAGTGCTGTTGCAACGCGCGGGCCGTTTGGTCAGCAAGGATCAGCTGGTGGAGCGCTTGTGCGAATGGGGCGAAGAGGTGAGCAACAACGCCATCGAGGTGTATATCCATCGCCTGCGCAAGAAGATCGAGAAAGGTCCCATCCGCATTGCAACGGTGCGTGGACTGGGCTACTGCCTCGAAAAAATTCCCGGATGAAGTGAAAATTTTTCAGCGCGAACAGCGCTCCCTGTTTGGTGAGATCCTCGACTGGATGCTCACGCCCTTGCTGCTGTTGTGGCCCATCAGCCTGGCCTTGACCTGGCTGGTGGCGCAGGGCATTGCAGGCCGCCCGTTTGACCGTGGCCTGGAGTACAACGTGGAGGTGTTGGCGCAACTGGTGCGCTACAACGGCCAGCAGGTGCAGTTCAACTTGCCCCAGCCCGCGCGAGAAATTTTGCGTGCCGATGACGCCGACCTGATTTACTACCAGGTGCTGGGGCTGCGCGGCGAATTCATCAGCGGCGAACGTGATTTCCCACTGCCCTCGGACGAGGAAAAACCCCTCTCAGGCGAGGTACGGCTGCGCGACGACACGATGCGCGGCGCCGATGTGCGCGTGGCCTATGTCTGGGTGCGCGTGGACTCGCCTGAGGCACGCTACGTGCTGGTGCAGGTGGCCGAAACCCTGGAAAAGCGCTCGGTGCTGGCCGCCGAGATCATCAAGGGGGTGATGCTGCCGCAGTTCGTGATTCTGCCCCTGGCGGTGCTGCTGGTGTGGTTGGCGCTGGCGCGAGGCATACAGCCCCTCAACCAATTGGAGGAACGCATTCGCCAGCGCAAGCCCGATGACTTGAGCCCGTTGGATGACCGGGTGGTGCCGCTGGAGGTGGCACCGCTGGTGTCCTCCATCAACGATTTGCTGATGCGCCTGAAGGATTCGATCGCCACGCAAAAGCGTTTCCTGGCCGACGCGGCCCATCAGCTCAAAACGCCCTTGGCTGGCCTGCGCATGCAAGCCGACTTGGCGCAGCGGGAGGGCGCGAGCGCTCAGGAACTCAAGCAGTCGCTGCAACACATTGGGCGCGCCAGCATGCGTGCCACGCACACGGTCAACCAGTTGCTGTCTCTCGCGCGAGCGGAGAGCGGCGGCGCCAGCCTGGCACGGCAACCCTGCAACCTGGTGACCCTGGTGACCGAGGTGATCCAGGACTCCTTGCCCCGCGCACTCGATCGGCACATCGACCTCGGGTACGACGGTGTGGCCGCCGACAACCCTGGTGTGTGGCTGTCGGCCAATCCCACCTTGCTCAAGGAGTTGATCCGCAACCTGATCGACAACGCGATCAACTACTCCCCGTCGAGTGAGGATCAACCCGGTGTGGTGACGGCTCGCGTGTTGGCGGACCGCTTCAGTCGCGTGGCGGTGTTCCAGGTGGAAGACACCGGTCCGGGCATTGCGCCGGCCGAACGCGAACTGGTGTTTCAGCCGTTTTACCGCGCCCTGGGCTCGGACACTGACGGCTCCGGGTTGGGCTTGCCGATCGTGATGGAAATTGCCAATCGGCACGAAGCCACGGTCACGGTGGAAGATGCGCACCAGGGCCGGCAGCCGCCAGGCGCTTGTTTCAGCGTGCGCTTTACCCGGACCCTGTCCGGGCAAGAACTCACATCGGGCGTTTAGCCCTTGAACAGGTTCAGCACCAACCGCTCGCGCTCCATCACGGCCTTGACCGCCGTATGTTCAGCGACCTTCTGAACATGGTTCCATAGCGCAGGCAACTCGACCGGGTTGACGCCCGCCATCGTGCCCCAGCGCAGCAGCGTGAGCGCATACGCATCCAGTGGGCCCAGACTGGAGCCGCTCAGCCAGGCCTGCCCGGCTTGCTCCGCGAGTTGCACCAGCTGTTGCAACTCGCCCATCAGCGCCCGGTACTGAACGGCCGCATAGGTTTTGAGTACCGCCTGCGCCTCGGGTTGGTCGGTGAACTTGTTGGGCATGAAGTAATGCGTGAACGTCGGGTGCACCGTGTTGTTCATCCAGGCCAGTGTTTCCAGGGCCTTGGCGCGCGCCAGCGGTTGGGTGGGGAGGAAGTGTGCGCCGGGATACAGCGCATCCAGGTGCAGACAAATGGCCATGATCTGGGTGATCACGGTGCCACTGTCGACCAACACCGGCACCTGGCCGCGCGGGTTGATAGCCAGATAGGCAGCTTCACGCTGCTCGCCCTTGTGCAGCTTGAGCAAGGTGGGCTCAAAGGCTGCACCACTGGCTTGAAGCAGCACATGGGGAACAAAAGAACATGCACCGGGTGCGTAGTAAAGCGTGAGGCTCATGCGGGTCTCCAGGTCTGGGGTGAAAAAGTCAAATTTGCGTCATGGGGGCGCATGGTGGTCCTCCCGGGTGAACGTCACCACGTGGTCCACTTGGGCGCGAATGCCGATCCATTCGCCCACCGTGTGATCGTGGTGGCTGGGCACCAGGGCCAACACGGTTTCTCCCGTGGCCAGGCGCAGTGTGTACAGAAACTCCGAGCCGCGAAAGGACTTGCGCAGAATCTCGGCTTTGACCGGTGCGTCATCGTCATGCACGATGTCGTCGGCCCGCAGCAGCACATCGCACTGGCCGCCCGCAAATGCGCCGGGCAATGGGCACTCGGCAACATCTGTCAGGTTCCCCAGGGGGGTCTGCACCACCACCTGGGCACCCTCCATGCGCAGCGTGGCGGGGGTGAAGACACCATGACCGATGAACTCGGCCACAAAGCGAGAGGCTGGTCGGTGGTACAACGAGTAGGCGCCGTCCCACTGATGCAGACGCCCGTTCGACATGACGCCAATCACGTCGCCGATGGCGAAGGCCTCGAGTTGATCGTGGGTGACAAAGAGGGCGGTGGTTTGCGCCTCCTTCAGGATCTGGCGTACCTCGTGTGCCAGGCGCTCGCGCAAATCCACGTCCAGGTTGGAGAAGGGTTCATCGAGCAAGAGCAATTGGGGTTGCGGCGCGAGTGCCCGAGCCAGGGCCACCCGCTGTTGTTGACCGCCCGAGAGTTCGTGGGGACGGCGGCGTGCGCTGCCGGTGAGCCCCACCAGACGCAACACGTCCTGCACGCGTTGCTCGCGGGCATCACGCTTCCAGTGGGCCAGGCCGAAACCCACGTTGTCGCCCACGTCCAGATGGGGGAACAGGGCGTAATCTTGAAAGACCATACCGATGCGACGATCTTCGGCGGGCACGTGGCGCTCGCGCTCACTCACCACCGCGCCATTGAGCCGGATGCGTCCACCGGTCACGGGCTCAAGTCCTGCCACGGCGCGCAGCAAGGTTGTCTTGCCGCAGCCCGAGGGCCCGATGAGCACGCCCATTTCGCCGTCGCGCAGACTCAAGGTCACCTGATCGACCGCGGGCTGCGGTCGGCCGGGATACTGGACCTGTAACTGCGAGACGTCAAGAAACATGCAGGGCATTGTAGAGAGCCGCGCTGGGTTTAGGCTGCCTACAATCGAAGCCCGCAATACGCAGGTTCGATGTCCGGGCCTGCTCGGACGGGAAACCTATCGTCTACGTCGGCTCGGATGCGTTTGTCACGACTCTTTCTCCTCTTGGTGTTGGCCGGTTTGCTGCTGCCGGTGCTGACCGTGCTCGGTGCCTGGCTGCAGGGGGACGCGCGGTCTGCCGAGGTCCTGCAGGGCATGGCGCAGACAGTCCTGCCCGACTACGCCGCCAGCAGCCTGCTCCTGTGCGCCTGGGTTCTGGTGGGTGTGGTCAGCCTGGGCACGGCGACGGCGGTGGCCGTGACGCTGTTCGAATTTCGAGGTCGACGGGTGCTGGAGTGGGCCCTGTTGCTCCCCCTGGCCATGCCGGCCTATGTGGTGGCGTATGCCTACACCGACTTTCTTCAGTTCAGCGGTCCCGCGCAGACCTGGCTGCGTCAGGGGTGGGGCTTGCAAGGGCGTGTGTTGCCAGAAATACGCAGCCTGTGGGGGGCCGCCTGTGTGCTGGCCCTGACCCTGTACCCCTACGTTTACTTGTTGGCCCGTACGGCCCTGACTGAACGTGCCACCCCCCTGATGGAAGCCGCGCGCCTGCTGGGGGCACCCCTGTCACGGCGCATCCGGACGGTGGCCCTGCCTTTGGCCAGACCGGCCATCGCGGCAGGCGCTGCCCTGGCCATGATGGAAACGCTGGCCGACTACGGGGTGTCGAGCTACTTTGGCATCCAGACCTTCACCACCGGCATCTACAAGGCCTGGCTGGTGATGGAGGACCGCATGGCAGCGGCGCAGTTGTCCACGCTGTTGCTGGGGGTGGTGTTGACTGTGCTGCTCGTCGAGCGCCGCGCCCAGACACGCCTGCGCTTTGCTGCTCACCGCGCTGCAGAGCGATCGCGCGAGGCCCAGCCTGTGCGTCTGCATGGGGGTGCGCAATGGCTGGCGCAGGGGGTGTGCCTGATACCGGTGCTGCTCGGTTTTGTGGTGCCGGTCATCTTGTTGCTCCAGGCGTTGTGGGCATCCGGCGAGGCGCTGGACTGGCCTTGGGGGCGTTTCTTCGAGTGGACCTGGAACAGTTTCCGCCTGGGCCTGATGACGGCGCTGCTGGCTGCGGCCGCCGCCAGTTGGCTGGCTTTCGAGGCCAGGCGCCAGCCGCGTGGGCCGGTGACCTGGGCTGTGCAAGGGGTGGGGCTGGGCTATGCCGTGCCCGGCGCGGTGATCGTCGTGGGCCTGTTGTTGCCCGTGGGCTGGATCCAGAGCTGCTGGCCCCAGTGGGGTGTGGGGGCCTGGGTGACCGCGACCTTGTTGGGTCTGTTGTGGGCCTATCTGGTCCGGTTTGTGGCGGTGGCGCTGCAGTCCGTGCAAAGTGGTTACGCCCGCATTCCGGCCAGCCTGGATGAAAGCGCCCGCATGTTGGGCACCCCCTGGTTTCGCCTGTGGCGCGCGGTGCACTGGCCCTTGATGCGGCGCTCGGTGCTGGCCGCCGTCCTGCTGGTGCTGGTGGATGTCATGAAGGAGCTGCCGGCCACCTTGGTTCTGCGCCCCTTCAACACCGACACCCTGGCCGTGATGGCCTATCAACTCGCCCGAGACGAGCGCCTGGGCGAGGCCGCGCTGCCCTCGCTGGCCCTGGTGTTGGTGGGGCTCATTCCCGTGATGCTGCTCAGCCGGGCCTTGCGCCAACCCGCCGCGGACTGAAGTCCCGGTCGTTTGCGCATTGCCAATTGAGAATGGTTCTCATTTGATGTAGGATGTCGTCTGCACGGCCATCAAGGCCGATGACGACCTGACCCCATCCCCATGCGACACCCTCTCTCGATCATTTCTCACCTTGGCGTCCTGCTCCTGGTCGCGTTCGCCGTGGGGCTGTCCCCGGCGGCTTCAGCGCAGATGCAGGACAAAGTGCTCAACCTCTACTCGGCTCGGCACTACCCGACGGACGAGGCCTTGTACAACCAGTTCACCCAGGCCACGGGTATCCGCATCAACCGCGTCGATGCAGACGATGCGGGCATCCTCTCGCGCCTCAAAGCCGAGGGTTCAGCCTCGCCGGCGGATGTGATTCTGCTGGTGGATGCTGCCCGCCTGTGGCGAGCCGAGGTCGATGGCCTGTTTCTGCCGGTGAAGTCCAAGGTGCTGGAGGCTGCCGTGCCGGCGACGCTACGGGCAAAGCCAACCGAGGAAGGGGCATCGGCATGGTTTGGGTTGTCGACACGTGCGCGTGTGATTGTCTATGACCAGCGGCGCCACCAACGCGCAGAGCTAGACTCCTACGAGAAGCTGGCCGGTCCCAATTTCAAGGGTCAGTTGTGTATCCGTTCCGGCTCGCACCCCTACAACCTGAGTCTCTTTGGGGCCATGACCGAGCACCTGGGGCCAGCCCAGACCGAGCGCTGGCTCAAAGGGTTGGTGGACAACCTGGCCCGCGCTCCGCGGGGCGGGGACACCGACCAGATCAAGGGGGTGGCGTCGGGCGAATGCGCCGTGGCACTGACCAACACCTACTACCTGGCTCGCATGATGCGTTCCAACAAACCGGAAGATCAGGCGCTCATGGCCAACCTGGGGGTGGTGTTTCCCAACCAGGCCAGCTGGGGCACCCATGTGAACATTGCCGGCGGGGGGGTCGCGCGCCATGCCAAGCACCCGGAGAACGCGGTGAAGTTTCTGGAGTATCTGGTCAGCCCCGCGGCCCAGCAACACTTTGCCAATGGCAACAACGAGTGGCCGGTGGTGCCCGGCTTGAAGTTTGAGAACCCCGCCTTGCAGGCCATGTCCGGGGGTGGCTTCAAAAGCGAACTGGTGCCGATCAGCGCCGTGGGCATGAACCAGTTCAAGGTGCAGCAGATGCTGGACCGGGTGGGAATGAAGTAAGCGCCTGGTGCAGACCGCCCTCGCGACGCCCGGCCCTGTCCCTCAGGCGATCAGTGGCGCGGGCGAATGCTGATCTCGTTGCTGTGGATGCACTCGCGGCCGATCTCGGTGTCCACCAGCAGTCGCCCTTGTGCATCGACCCCACGTGCCCATCCCTCTCGCCCATCGGAGAGTCGGATGGCCTGGTCGTGCAACCAGTCCCGGCGAGCGAAGCGCGACATCAGCGGCGCGAACCCATCCCGGTTGAAGTCGAGCACCGTGCGCAGCAAACCGGGCATGAGTTCTCGCAACAGGTCACCAGGGTGCAGTCCGGGCTGCACCTCGCTCACCCCCATCGGGGGGATGCTGTTGTCCACGCCCTGTGGCGTGCGCACATTCAGGCCGATGCCGATCACCGCATACCGCTCGGCCCGGGCTGAGCCGGCGTCGGTGACGGTGGCGGTTTCAATCAGAATGCCGCCCAGCTTGTGGGGACCGCCCCCGGTGTCGCACCACAGGTCATTCGGCCATTTGAGACCCAGGACGGCCCGATCCGGGTCGGGGTGTGGGCTGCGCGGTGGCTGCGCCTGCAGCAACTGGGTCAGGGATTCGGCCAGTGACACCCCCACGGCCAACGACAAGCCGGACCAGTCGGGTGGCTGCAGCATCAGCCCGAGGGAAAACGTCAGCGACTCGCCCGCACGGCTGGTCCAGCTTCGTCCCAGGCGACCGCGGCCGGCCGTCTGCGTCTCGGCGATGAGCACCACCGGGTCGGTCTGGCCCTGGCGGGCTCGTCGCATCAACTCGGTGTTGGTGGAGTCCAGGCTGGGCACCAGCTCCAGGCTCAGGCCTGGACTCAGTGGGGACAACGCCAGCCACAGGTCCTCCAAAGGCCAGGGCGTTGCCATGATGACGGATCAGCGATCGCCTTTGGGGGCCAGCAAGGTGCCGCGGCACTTCTTGGCGCCACACCAGCAGGGATACTCGGCCTTGAGCTTGCGGGTGTAAGGCGCGTCAATGATCAGGCCGTAGTCGTAGTTCAGCTCTTCGCCCGCCTTGATCTTGCGCAGCGACTTGATGAACACCCGACCGTTGTCCTCTTCGGCCTCGCAATTGGGCTTGCACGAGTGGTTGATCCAACGTGACGCATTGCCACCGTACAAGGCGTCGATCACCCGGTTGTTGGTCAGGTGAAAGTAGAAGGTGTGGTTGGGATCCTTGGGGTCGTGGGGGTGGCGCCGCAAGGCCTCCTTCCACTTGATGATCTCCCCCACGTACTCGATGATCACCTCTCCCTTGGGGATGTCTTGCAAGGCAAAAACGCCTTTGCCATGCACGCCAGAGCGACGGGTCTGGATACGGCGACCGGAAGGGGCAGAGGAGGAGCTGGTTGACACGGCCTGAATTTTTGTTAAGTTGAATACGTACATGCGTGCGCACACACGTGCGCGTGCGCGCGAGGGCTGATTGTAGAAGCACATCGGCCCGGCCCCCCGAATTGGAAGCACAAGGACCCTGTCATTCATGAGCAAAACCCTGGTCATAGCCGAAAAGCCCTCGGTGGCACAGGACATCGTGCGGGCGCTCACGCCTGTCGCCGGCAAATTTGAAAAGCACGACGACCACTTTGAAAACGACCGCTATGTGGTCACCAGCGCCGTGGGTCACCTGGTGGAGATCCAGGCGCCCGAGGAGTTTGATGTCAAACGAGGCAAGTGGTCATTTGCCCATTTGCCGGTCATCCCGCCCTACTTCGACCTCAAGCCCGTCGACAAGACCAAGACACGCCTGAACGCGGTGATCAAGCAGGCCAAGCGCAAGGACGTGGAGACACTCATCAACGCCTGTGACGCCGGCCGTGAAGGCGAGCTGATCTTCCGTTTGATCGAACAATACGCGGGGGGCAAGAAGCCCCTGGGCAAGCCGGTCCAGCGTTTGTGGCTGCAGTCCATGACGCCCCAGGCCATCCGTGACGGCTTTGATGTCCTGCGCACCGAGAAGCAGATGCAGGGCCTGGCCGACGCCGCGCGCAGCCGCTCCGAGGCCGATTGGCTGGTGGGTATCAATGGGACCCGTGCCTTCACCGCCTTCAACTCGCGCGATGGGGGGTTCTTCCTGACCACCGTGGGGCGGGTGCAAACGCCCACGCTGAGCGTGGTGGTCGAGCGCGAAGAGCAAATCCGCAAGTTCATCAGCCGCGATTACTGGGAGATTCACGCCAGCTTCCTGGTCGAGGCGGGTGAATACGCCGGCAAATGGATCAATCCCACGCACAAGAAAGACGAGAACGACCCCGAACGCAAGGCCGACCGTGTCTGGTCGGCGCAAGAGGCACAGGCGATTGCCGACGCGGTGCGTGGCAAGGCAGCGACCGTGACCGAGGAAAGCAAGCCCACCACCCAGGCCTCGGGCGGCTTGTTTGATCTGACCTCGCTGCAGCGGGAGGCCAACGGCCGTTTCGGCTACTCAGCCAAAACCACCCTGGCACTGGCGCAAAGCCTGTACGAGCGCCACAAGGCCCTGACCTACCCCCGTACCGACTCGCGCCACCTGCCCGAGGACTACCTGCCCACCGTGCGCCAGACCTTCGAGATGCTGGCCGACAGCGGCATGAAGCACCTGGCGCCCTTTGCTCTCACCGCCCTCAACAACGGCTACATCAAGCCGAGCAAACGCGTGTTCGACAACAGCAAGGTGAGTGACCACTTTGCCATTATCCCAACGCTGCAGGCGCCCTCGGGTCTGTCTGAGGCCGAGCAGAAACTGTACGACCTGGTGGTCAGGCGCTTTTTGGCGGTGTTTTTTCCCTCGGCCGAATTCCAGGTCACCACCCGTATCACCCAGGTCGCACACCAGGGCGTGAGCCACCATTTCAAGTCCGAGGGCAAGGTGATGGTCAAGCCCGGCTGGCTGGCCATCTACGGCAAGGAGGTCCAGACCGAGGATGACGGCAGTGGCAAGACGCTGGTAGCGGTCAAGCCCGGCGAGATGGCGCGCAACGAATCCGTCAACCCGCAAGCCCTCAAGACCC
>JACCDM010880143.1_pt1 | contig 16208 bp, 18 predicted proteins | sample 7445851 | NCBI WGS metagenome assembly JACCDM01 (sample SAMN15323438, study PRJNA562643) | freshwater metagenome | isolation source: river surface water | place: USA:Blue River Watershed | collected 2017-08-16
ACAACAAAGAGTAAAGCTTTTCTCATAAGGTGTTTAGTTTAGTTGATTTGTAAAGAAAAATCATTTGTTGGTAATTTCAAAAGAATAGGAAAAAAGGCCCTAAACCTCGAAAAGGCGAAAAATTTGGCATTTAGACCCTCGATTAACAAAAATTAACTGATTGGATATATTTTTTTAATGTTATCAAAATATTATTCCGCCTTAATCGATTTAACAAAATTTAAAAAATTTCGATTTTTTGAATAAAAAATTCTCGGCGGCAAGAAAATTTAGAAATAACAAGGCTTGGGCGAATAAAGAGTAGGTATTTAGATTAAATACATTATATAATTCTAAAATTAATTCTATACCTCTATTCAAAACATAGACTATTTTGAAAACAAGGAGATAAACAAAGCAATTCACTAAAAAACGCTTATTTTTTTACGTTTTCTTCAATTTTTTGGCTGATTATTTCACTAAAAAGAATCAAATGCGGTAAATTCCAATCAATTAAAAAAAATCGGCCTGGCGGTTTAGGAATTGAAGACCAAATATTCTGCGGTTTTTCATCAAAATTGGCAGTACTTCCAATGAATCAATTGTTCGTATCTAAGGCCGTACTAACAAATAAAAGCTTTCCGGATTTTTCTACCTCATGAAGGAGGGAATCCTTTTGTTGTGGAAACTAAATTCCCCCAAAAAAACTGCATTATTTTTTCCCAAAAGACTATCTAGCAAAGGCCCTAATCCGGTCAGGAGTAATGCAATAATCCAAAGAAACATCATGCGTCTCTGTAGGGATTGCCTCCTCCGCTGGAAAAAAACTCAAGCCTACCTTGAGGACCGACTGATCCAAACTTGACAAAAACCTGTCGTAAAATCCCTTGCCGAAACCCAAACGATGTCCAGAACTATCGTAAGCAAGTAAGGGTACAAATACGACTTGAATCTTGGTGGTAGGTACCCGTAAAGATTCCTGTGGCACAGGGATTCCCCACTCATCAAGAAAAAAAGCAGCCTCTGCAGGAAGCAGGAGGGTGTCTAATCGATCTTCCTCCCGATTCACCTGGGACGTGTAAAGTGTCTTACCTCGCTGCTCCAAGAGTTGCTGTAGGTAAAAGGTGTTGACCTCATTGAATTTGGCAATGGGGAAAAACAAGTGAAAATGCATCAAGCTTTCTTGACCTTCCAGCCAATTTCCCACTTGCTTTGCAATTTTCTGAGACAAATCGTTCAACTCATCCCCACTGAGTTGCTTTCGAAGTTGTCTATAGGCCTGCCGGAGTTCAGTTTTTGTTTTCATTCCAAGGAAAGTACCTGCATGCTGAAATCAAGCGGATCAAAACAAGTCATCAGTTCCTCCAACAAGGTAGGATGATCTAGGTAAAACTGCATGAAATTGACCACCCGCTCCTGTGGACTTCCTCCCGGCGCTAAAAACTCGAAAACAGCTTCTGCACGTTTCAATTGTACTTCCAGTCGCTGCTCTTCTGCCTTGCGGAGTTTGGTTCCCAATTGCTCCAGAATCTTAAGGCTACGTACTTCTCCTGCTGAAAAGGCTTTTGGCAAGCCTGCATCCAAGGTACTGGATTGATCAGCTAGGTTTTTAAATACTTGAGAAACTTGATCCTTGGCACCGGTTAATGAAAAATCGAAATCAGAAGAGGCCTGAACAAAGGCTTTCTTCCAATCGGCAAATTTTTGGAACAACTGCTCAGGAGACCATTCCAGTTGGGCTATCTTTTTTTGCATTGGAGAAGAAAGCAGGACTGCAAAATTTCGGGGCAGCAAAACCGGGAAAGGCAAGGAGAATAAATCAAACACCCCTTTCAATTGCAACCAGTACACTACCTCTGCCGGTCCGCCGATGTATCCCAAATTGGGTAGGATCCATTCCTGATACACAGGCCGCAAAACCACATTCGGACTGAAACGCTCGGGATGCTCCTCGAGCAAGTCTTTCAAGGCGGTAGTCGTGAATCGTAAATCGGTATTCAATACCACATATTCATCTCCATCCTGCTCGATCCGCTCACGAATTCCTTTGTCCAAATAAAAGAGATTGATGGGTCTTGGGTAAATCTGTGAAGCGTATCCCAATTGGGCCAAGGTCTGGCTACTGGCTTGTGCTGCAGCATAAGGCTTGTGCTCCAAGAGATCTGTAGCCAACACCTCTACAAACTCTCGCTTCAGTCGGGCATCGTTGGCATCTAGGACTACCAATCCCTTTTCCCCAAAAAGTGTATGAACGTAGTGTCGAACTGCCTCTGCCAAGGTGGCACTCTTGGAATAGGCTTCTTGAAATACGGGAGGAGCAAATCCCAAGCCCTTGAGGAAAGTTTGAAAGGAAGCATCCAATTCGAAATCCCCCACAGCCCCGCTTTGGCTAGTTTCCCAACGGTAGGTAGTCCCATCTAACTTAAAATAGTTGATCTCTGCCGCATCGTGATCTTCGCTGGCCATCCAATAGACGGGAACAAAGTGGTAATCCGGATAGCGCTCTTGCAGGCGCTGGGCCAGATTAATCACAGAAATCAACTTGTAGATAAAATAAAGTGGCCCAGTAAATAAGTTGAGCTGGTGACCGGTAGTTACGGTAAAGGTCGTTTCACTGCGTAAAGCATGGATGTGCTGCTCAACAGCAGGCACTATTGTCAAACCCGCATACTGGCTTTCCAAAACATCCACCAAGATTTGGCGCTTTTCCGCTGAAAATTGTTTGGCTTGAATAGCCTCCCCAAAGCTCTCCAAATTTGGCAAATGGGAATAAAACGATCGAAGCGACTCCTTGCCCTCTAGGTAATCCAGAAAAAAAGTGGAAAACTGACCTGTTTTTTTCAGATCTACACAGTGTTTTTTCATCGGGGTGATTGAGAAGTCTGCATCGGTACGCTAACTTAGCGAAGTGGTGCAAAGTTCGTTCTTTTTTGTAAAAATCAGGACATCTTACACCAAAGGCAAAAAACAAATTTTGAAATCGTCTTCAAAAACAGCTTTAGCGAAGCCCATACTGCCATTTATTCAAATTAGCAGCCCTACTTTACATGTTTGACTACCAACGATTTTTTTTGGATAACGGCCTAGAAGTCATCGTCCACGAGGATTCCAGTTCCAAGATCGCGGTGTTCAATTTGCTGTATAAGGTAGGCTCCCGATTTGAGCAGCCTGGGAAAACCGGATTGGCCCACTTTTTTGAGCACCTCATGTTTGGCAGCTCGGCGCATGTCCCTGAATTTGACCGGGAACTCGAGCGTGTGGGAGGCTCCTGCAATGCCTTTACCAGTCCAGACATCACCAACTACTACATGACCTTGCCTTCTAGCAATCTGGAAACGGCATTTTGGTTGGAATCAGACCGCATGGCTCAACTCAGCCTTACGGAAAAAACCATCGAAACCCAGCGAAAGGTGGTGCTTGAAGAATACAAGCAACGCTACCTCAGCCCTCCTTACGGGGATGTGTGGCATCACTTACGCAAACTGGCTTACACGACCCATCCTTACCGCTGGCCGACCATTGGTGAGAATTTGAGTGATATTGAAGACTATACTCGGGAGATGATCTGGGAATTTTACCAGGAGCATTACCATCCCAGCAATGCCATTCTGGTCGTGGCAGGGGATGTCACCCAAAAAGAAGTGGCCCGCCTTGCCCAAAAATGGTTTGGACCCATTCCTCCCAAAACCCAAAAACGGGTATCCATTGCATCCGAACCTACTCAAACAGGAAAACGGCGGCTAGACATCCAAGCCAAAGTACCTACTGATGCGCTTTACAAGACTTATAAAATGCCACCCAAAGGATCTGAAGGGTATTTGGAGGCAGATTTATTGAGTGACTTGTTGGGCGGAGGCAAATCCTCCCCTCTCGAACAGCAATTGGTGAAAAATGGGAAAATCTTTGCTTCGGTGGGCGCCTACATCACCGGATCAGTAGATCCAGGACTGCTCGTTTTTTCCGGAAAGATGGAACAAGGAGTAGGCGCAAAAGAAGCAGAAGCCGCTTTAGATGCCCTGTTGAAGGATTTTCTTCAAAAAGAAATCGCTGAATCCGCACTACAAAAAATCAAGAATCAATCCGAGGCGATGAAGACCTACGAATCGATTCAATTGCTTAACCGAGCGATGAATTTGGCCTACTATGCACATTTAGGAGATCCTGCTTTATATTGGCAAGAATTTGAACAAAAGGCTTCCTGCCAAGCGGAGCAACTTTCCACTTGGGCTCAGCGATTGCTGCAGGAAGATCAAGCATCTGTTTTGTATTACCAATCGACCACCACATGACTCCATTTCGAATCGGCTTTGGCTACGACGTACACCAGTTGAGTGAAACCCATGAATTTTGGCTAGGAGGCATTCGTGTTCCCCATAGCAAAGGTGCCGTGGGGCATTCAGATGCCGATGTGCTCATCCATGTGATCTGCGACGCCCTTCTTGGTGCTGCCAACATGCGGAACATTGGCTACCACTTTTCGGACAAGGACCCCAAATACAAGGGGATTGATAGCAAACTATTGTTGAAGGAAGTGATGGGAATGATTCGAGGTGCAGGCTATGAAATCGGAAACTTAGACAGCACCATCTGTCTTCAAGTTCCCAAGCTCAACCCACACATCCCTGAAATGAAAGCTTGCCTTGCGGCAGTGATGGAGGTCAGCGAAGATGCGATTTCCATCAAAGCCACTACTTCTGAGCATTTGGGATTTGTGGGACGGGAAGAAGGCATATCCGCCTATTGCACTGCATTGATTTACAAAGCATGAAACCACCGAAGGTAAAAATCATCACCACCGAAGACGGTTCCCATTCGCTTTACCACGAAGAACTCCAAGAAACCTACCACAGTTTTCACGGCGCCTACCGCGAATCAATCCACGTCTTTATGCTGTATGGACTGGATGCTTGGCTCAACCGAAATCCTCGAAAATTCCCCATTCGCGTCTTTGAGGTGGGGTTTGGAACCGGTCTGAATGCCTGGCTAGCCTTGGTTTGGGCCGAGCAAAACCAGGTGCCTGTACTCTACCACAGCATCGAACCCTTTCCTTTGCCTGCTGAGGTATATTCTCAACTCAACTACACCGAGCATGACCACGGCATTTGGCATTACCACAAGTATTTTCAGGCACTGCACGAACTCCCTTGGAACGAGGGAGGGCCTGTCTCCGAGTATTTTAATTTTAAGAAGGACTGCACGACCTTAGAAGAGGCTGATTTGTATCCTGCTGACCTCGTGTTTTTTGATGCATTTGCACCCAGCAAGCAGCCTGAACTCTGGAAAAAAGAGGCCTTGGCTCCTGTGGTGGATGCCATGCGGCCAGGAGGAGTATTTACCACCTACTGTGCCATGGGCCAATTGAAACGGGATTTAAAGGATTTGGGACTCGAGGTAGAAACCCTCCCTGGCCCTCCGGGCAAAAAAGAAATGACCCGGGCTTGGAAGAACAATTAGTCAACGGTCCACGGACGACAGTTGACAGCCAGACTGTGATTATAGAAATAAATCGTAGTCTTACTACGATTGGCAGTGGACCGTGGTCTGTTGACAGTTGACCGATAGCCGTTAACAAATTTACCCTTTCAATCGTGCGATTGGCGTCCGTCCACCTTTGGTCACTTGATCAAGTTGACAGAGGATTTCTGCATCCAAAGGAAGGTATAAGTCCACTCGGGAACCGAATTTGATAAAGCCAAACTCTTCCCCTTGCTGCAAAGCAGAGCCTTTGGTGACATACCACTTGATTCTTTTGGCCAATGCGCCCGCAATTTGTCGGATCATCATCGTATTGCCCTTGGCATCACGAAGCACCATGGAAGTCCGTTCATTCTCAGTACTGGATTTGGGATGCCAAGCCACAAGGTATTTGCCCTTATGGTATTGAAAATAGTCCACCGTCCCTTGAATCGGAGATCGATTCACATGGACATTAATGGGAGACATAAAAATGGATACCTGTCTTCGCTTTTCTTTGAGGTATTCGTCCTCGAAAGCCTCCTCAATCACCACCACTTTTCCATCTGCAGGAGCAAAGACAATTCCCTCCTCTTGAGGCGCTTCGAAAATTGGATTTCTGAAAAATTGAAGCACAATCAAGTACAGGAGAATACTTACGCCTAAGGCAAGGTTGAAGAGCAGCCTTTCTTCTGGAAAAAAGTAGTACAGCAAATAATTCGCTAGAGAAAGGAGCAGTAGCATCCAAAATAAGAGTGATCTTCCTTCTTTATGTATTGTCATCATATCCAACTGATTTAAAATCGAGACACTATTCAAGAATAGGCCTAAACGCGAATCCCTAGCATGAAAAAGGGCGTGGAGAAAATTCTCCACGCCCAAAGTTATCATTTTTTAGGAAAAATCGACTTAGAAACCTCCTCGATACGTATAGGTTTGTGCTACTTTGTCTATCGCAACAATGTACGCCGCGATACGCATCGGTACGTTGTACTTGATAGAAGCCTGATACACATTATCAAACGCATCTTTCATGATTCGATCTGAGCGTCTATTCACTCGGTCGGCTGTCCACTTGTAGCCCAATCGGTTTTGTACCCATTCAAAGTAGGAAACGGTAACTCCGCCGGCATTCGCCAAAATATCGGGTACCGCCATAATCCCTTTTTCATTCAATATTGCATCTGCCTTAGCAGAAGTAGGTCCATTGGCACCTTCTACGATCAGTTTGGCTTTGATCTGGTCCGCATTGGCGATGGTGATCACATCCTCCACTGCAGCGGGCACCAATACATCCACTTGCAAGGTGAGTAGGTCTCCGGCATTCTCCATCTTATCTCCACCGGTATAGCCTTCCAAAGTGCCATTGTTGCCATCGCGGTAAGCGATGGCTTCCACTACGTTGATTCCTTTCTCGTTGTAAAAAGCGCCGGTATGGTCAGAAATCGCTACTACTTTCAGTCCTCTTTCTTCCAGAAGGCGAGCCGCCCAGCTGCCCACGTTTCCAAATCCCTGAACAGCACAAGTTGCCGTGAATGGATTGATCTTCAATTTTTGCATCGCAGCAAGTGCGGACACCATTACTCCTCGACCTGTGGCTTCAGTACGTCCTAATGAACCTCCCAAAACCAAGGGCTTACCTGTAACTACAGCCGGAATGGTCATTCCATGAGCCTTGGAGTATTCGTCCATGAGCCAGGCCATTTCTCGAGGTCCTGTGCCCATATCTGGAGCAGGAATGTCCTTGTCCGGACCAAACACATCAATCATCGCCATCGTGTAAGCGCGTACGAGTCGTTCGATCTCTCCTTTGGACATTTCTCGGGGATTGCAGCGCACGCCACCTTTACCTCCACCGTAGGGAATATCTACCACAGCACACTTCCAGGTCATCCATGCTGCAAGCGCTCTCACTTCATCCAAATGTACGTCTGGAGCAAAGCGAATCCCTCCTTTGGCAGGCCCAAGAATATTGGAATGGATGACACGGATACCCTCAAAAACTTGAATTTTCCCATTGTCCATCGTGATGGGTAGGGAGACAATTACCTGCTTGGCAGGATTCTTTAGCACATTGTATACTTCATCGGAAAGTCCGAGTTTTTCGGCTGCGATGTTGAATCTCTCCATCATGGACTCCAAAGGATTTTCTCTGTCCTTTATCGGTGCCGGTTCTATGTAAGCCATATTGGGTTTTTATGTAGTAAACTGGATGGTAAATTTAAGTAGATTTTTAATTGCTAGGTCCAGAATTAACAGATTTTCAAAAAAGCAGTGATGAACGGCGCAGAAAGTAGCAATCCATCAAAACGATCCATAAATCCTCCATGCCCTGGAAGTACAGAACCCGAGTCTTTAATTTCAATGGAACGCTTAAACAAGGACTCAATCAAATCTCCATAGGTCCCAGCGATGATGATGATACCGGCGATGACCAACCACTTCCAATCCTCCAACACCACAAAATATTGGGAAAGCACAAAGGCCACAACAATGGCCAGAAAGGCCCCTCCTAAAAATCCTTCCCAGGACTTTTTAGGAGATATTCGCTCAAAAAGTTTGGTCTTTCCAAAACGCGTCCCTGCAAAATAGGCTCCCGTATCGCTGGCCCATAAAATCAGTAGACAGCCTACGAGTATCTCGTAATGGTACACTGAATCCACGGAAAATACCGCAAAATTTAAAAGCGAAAAAGGAAGAGCCACATAAAAAACACCCAAGTAGGTATAGGCTATTCCTGTAAATGGCTTTTTGTCCGTTTTTTTATAAAGTTTGATAAAGAAGGTCAAGGAAACCAGCGGGAAAATCAGGTAAAGGTATCCGTAGGGCAGACCTTCTTTCTCCACCATAAAGGTCAAAGCAAAAATCAGAAGACCAAGTATCGTCCCAAAACTCTTCAAGGGAATCATGCCATCCAAGCCCGACAACTTGTAAAATTCCATTTGAGAAAATCCCAAAATCCCAGCAAAAATCAAGAAATAGGTCCAATCGGAATAAATGATTGCCGTCAAGACCAGCACCCCTCCTACCATAGCCGTAATGGCCCGCTGCGCTAGATTGCTGTACTTGTTGATATTAAAACGTGATCTCATGCTGAATCAGTTGTAGTGCGTAGAGAGTTTGGTCTGTAGGAACAAGCACCTCATAGGCACCAATAACCTGGTAGATGGATTCTTTTTTGTTGAGTATTACTGCCGCCACCCCCTTATCTTCCAATACACCCTTCACAATTTCTACTCGGATTTGATTTTGATCCTCAAACACCTTGGTCCAGTTTTTCATCCTTTCCCCGATTGACTTTTTTAAAGTAAAGGAATCCGAGGATAAGAACCAAAAATCCGACCAATGCCCCAGGATAGGAAACGGTATCGGTTGATTGGACGTCCAGGTCAAAAAAGCCTTGATTGGCGCCGTAAACTAGCAATAACGTAAGTGCATTGTTGAGAATATGACCCAAAATCGGGTAAAATAAACTTCCTGTGTAATGGTAGAGGTATCCGAATAATGCCCCTAAGAACATACGGGGGAGGAAGCCGAAAAATTGGGCATGAATGGCTGAAAAAATGATCGCCGTCACCCAAATTCCCCAATGTGGGGAACGCAAATACCCTTGCATTTTGGGTTGAATCAGCCCTCTAAAGAACATTTCCTCGCCCACTCCTGCGAATACACCTATCACCAAAATTCCAGCAAGGAGTTCAGGAATGGATTGAAAATCGGTTAAATACTGGGTGAGTTCCATGAGTTGCGTTTCCATGTCGCGCATCCATTGCTCGACTCCAGAAAGAAAGTCGGGCAGAAGCAATTGGGAATTCCAGTACATCAGGAGTCCATTGAAAAGCATGCCACCCACCGTCATTGCAGTCACCAAGGCTAGGTTTTTACCACTTACCCGGGATAGTTGCTTGGTCCAGTTTAAGTTTGCTTTTTCTAAAAATCGAACGATAATCCAAGTGGCAGCCCAAAATCCAAGCCCTGAACCTATTCCTTGGGTAAATAACAAGGCCATGCGTCCATTGGGGATGTCGTAATTGCCAGCCACTAAACTCATCAGGTCCTCCATGCTTACCTGAAATAAAAATGGGACAAGGGCTAAAGAAATGCCCTGGAGCAGTACCAAGGCGCCAAATGCCACTAAAGTGATGACTACCAGTGACAATAACCAGTTCTTCCGAGAGGCTATTTCAGCCTGGGTTTCGTAAATCTCCATAATTGGGCTAAATTTACACGAAATTTAGAATGTCAAGTGGTAAAAATTGGAAATATAGCGTTGGGAGATTTCCCGCTCCTACTCGCCCCCATGGAGGATGTGAGTGACCCCCCTTTCCGTGCGGTATGCAAGCAAAATGGCGCTGATTTGATGTACACTGAGTTTATTAGTTCAGAAGGACTCATTCGCGACGCAGCCAAAAGCGTGCAAAAACTCGATGTTTACGACTACGAACGTCCCGTTGGCATCCAGATTTTTGGAGCAGAAATTGAATCCATGCGTGAGGCCGCTGCGATTGCAGAAGCTGCTGGACCAGACATCTTGGACATCAATTATGGATGTCCTGTGCACAAAGTCGCCTGCAAAGGTGCTGGTGCTGGCATTTTATTGAACATCGACAAGATGGTCTCCATGACCGCAGAGATTGTAAAGCGGGTCAACTTGCCCGTGACCGTAAAAACCAGATTGGGCTGGAGTCAGGATACGATTCGAATCGTGGAAGTAGCCGAGCGCCTTCAAGACGTGGGCATTCAAGCCATCTCCATCCATGCCCGCACACGCCAGCAGATGTACAAAGGGGAGGCCGATTGGTCCTACCTGAATCTAGTCAAAGACAATCCTAGACTCCACATCCCTGTGTTTGGAAATGGCGACATTGACAGCCCCGAAAAAGCCGCTGAATACCGCGCTAAATACAATGTGGATGGCATGATGGTAGGCAGAGCTTCTATCGGATATCCTTGGATTTTCAACGAAATCAAGCATTTCTTCGCTACAGGTGAAAAGCTCGCGGCACCTGACCTCACGGAACGTATTGCAGTGACCAAAAAGCACCTCGACTTTTCCATCGAATGGAAAGGTGAAAAGCAAGGGATTTTGGAAATGCGCAGACACTACACCAACTACTTCAGGGGCATGCCCAACTTCAAACCATTCCGCACCGAGATGGTTACAGCAGAGCGTTACACGGAAGTTTTGTCGATTTTGGATCGGGTACAAGAAACTTATGCCGATTACGAATTTCAACCCCTCTGAGGACCGGTTACCTTGAATCCTATTTAATCCTCAAGAAGCCCAGGACTATTCCAGTTCAAACTACCTTTAGTAGCCCTAAAACCCCAAAAATGCCCGATACTAATTCTGAAAATTCCCTTAAAAATTGGATCCTGTTGGTGGTGCTCACCTTGATTTGGGGCAGTTCCTTTATTTTGATCAAAAGAGGGTTAGAGGTATTTTCTCCGGGTGAAGTCGGTGCTTACCGAATGGTGGCTGCAGCAAGTTTACTCCTCCCCTTATCCCTTCCCCGCATCAAGCAACTCAGCAAAACCCAGGTAAAGAATTTACTAGTTACCGGCTTGTTGGGCAGTTTTATCCCTGCTTTCCTTTTCCCCATCGCTCAGACGCAGTTGAGTAGTTCCCTCACAGGGGTATTGAATGCCCTTACCCCTCTTTTTGTGGTATTGGTAGGGGCACTTTTTTTCAACACTTCCATCACCAGAAGAAATGGATTGGGACTTGTCATCGCTTTTTTGGGTGTTTTTGCCCTGGTCACCGTCAAAAAAGGCGGAGGTTGGGATTCCCTAACCGACATCAATGCCTATGCCCTGTACGTGATTGCTGCTTGCGTATGCTACAGCATCAACTTGCATTTCATCAAGACCAGATTCACCAAACTCAAGTCCATCGAAATCTCTTCAATTTCCTTGCTGATGATTCTGCCTCTGGCCTTACTGTATCTGTTTGCAGGCACCGACTTTTCCTACAAAATGGCCACTCATCCACGTGCCTGGGAAGCGCTGGGCTACGTGACCGTCTTGGGGATGGTGGGTACCGCTTCTGCCTTGATTCTATTCAACATCATGATCAAAAGCGCCAGTCCCTTTTTCGCGAGCCTAGTCACTTACACCATTCCCATCGTTGCCATTCTTTGGGGCGTTTTGGATGGTGAAGTACTCCTTTTGGGACATTACTTCGGCATTGCTGCCGTGATCGTAGGGGTATGGATTGGAAACCGGAAATAACAGGGTTTCCATTTCTAGAGAGTCAAAAAAGTCAAGTTATTTTGGTGAATTAACAGGCTATCCCAACCTTTATTTTTTTGCATTCATCCGCTGACGCCAAGCAGAAGCAAGCATGGGGAGCTGCTGATAGGATTTGATGCCCGATTTGACTCCCTGTGATTTTAGAAAAAGGTCGTTGGACTTTCGACTCAATTCAAGCCAAATCGGTGGATAGGCTTCCGTTGACTCTCGAATAGCAATCAAATCTTGGATTATCCCCCTCGGTAGTGCTTCCATCCAGCATAAAGCGCCATCTTGATCCATCTCATAAAAATCCCGAAGTTGGTACCGAAGCAATAACAAATGCGCAGCATAGCGTAAAAGAGCCTGTTCCGAGCGAGTACAAACTACCCAGGCAATAAAGTTGGCTTCCCCCTCATCCGTGACCCCATAACTATGAGCCATTTCATGGGCAATGGTGAAGGGTTTTTCCAAAGCGTGTAAACTTGGATCCAGGTAACTTTCGCCCGTATAGGGGAAATAAATCCCGAGAATACCCATTCTTCGCATAAATCCTTCGGGAGGGAATTGCTTGGTTCGTGGGTGACCAGAAAAATTCAAGTTTAGCACCTTCAAATTTTCTTGCATGGTCCTGCGAACTAGGTCCTCCAGGGAAGCATATTCCATCAAATCGGTAAGGGCGCTGGTATCCTGGCTGATCCGTCCCCGATCTAGGGAAGCCAAGTCCCGGGTGAGCACCATTTCCTCCCTCAATTGCTGAAGAGTGAGGGGTTGAGGTTGAAGGGCTAGTTGCTCGATGATTGGAGTTCGCTGGTAGTTGTATCCCCATAGGAGTAGAAAAAAGAATACCAAGCCCCCCAATCCATTGGCTGCAGCCTGCATCGAATACTTTGCTCGATTTTTAACTCCCTCCAACCGCAAAAAACGGCGTAGACTAATCCCAAAAAGGGAACTAATCAGCACGATGAATAGGTAAACACTTGGAAAGGGCAAGTAACCCAAACTCAGATCAATGCCACTTCGTATGGCAGGAAATAAAGTTCGGGAATAAAATTGATCGGTAAGTTCTGGGAAGAATCCAGCGAGCACACGGATTCCGAGCGCAAGCAGTCCTAGGAAGGCCCAGGTCCAATTGGATCTAACCATGTAGATAAGGCCTAGACTCCCTCAGCCTGTACCTCCTTCACCTCAGGGAGCATACGGGTGAGCAGATTTTGAATCCCTGCCTTCAAGGTAACCGTACTGGAAGGACAGCCCGAACAAGAGCCTTGTAAGAGTACTTTCACCACCCCGTCCGAGAAGGAATGGAACACGATGGCTCCCCCGTCTTGCTCCACGGCTGGACGAATGTATTCGTCTAGAATCCCTTTGATTTTTTTGACGATTTCCGAGTCATTGACATCAAAAAGCGGATCTTTGGTCACTACCACTTGTACCGCCTTTTTTCCAGATTCTAAGTATTGTCGAATGTGGTCCCGAAAGATGGTCTGTACCTCTGCCCATTCCACCTCATCTGATTTGGTGATGGTCACAAAATTGGAGGCAATAAAGACGCGCTGCACGGCAGCAAAATTAAAAAGCTCCAGGGCCAACTGGCTGGCATCGGCGCTTGCTGCGTCCGGAAAATCATAACTGATCCCCCCCTCTACCAACATAAAGTTGGCCACGAACTTGAGGGAATTGGGATTGGGATTGGCCTCCATGTAGAGGTGAACAGGTCTTGCTTGTGCTTGTAGCATGGTCTTGAAAATGGATTACTAGCAAAAACCAATTTTGGCTTCAGAAGTTCCGTGTACGTTGAAATTTAATTTACTTTTTTGGCTGCTTCCCTTTGGCTGCGTACCAAATCCCTCCATAAAGGTGCTTTAAAAACTCAGCATCCTCCCAGACAGCATCCACATGGCCCAGCGCGGTGTAGAATACCCTGCCCCCGTCAAACTCATGGTACCAGGCCATCGGGTGGAATGCCCCCATGGCCTTAGCTGGCTGGTAGGTAGTTTCATCTGCTTGGATCAAGACCTTCAGGTTTGGATTCAAGTCCTTAAACTCATAGAGCTCATCTGTCCACAACCAATTTTCAGGCAGGTGCCAGGTAGCTGGATGAGAGTTGTCGACCACCTGAAGGCGCAAGGTCTGCTGACGTGGGTGAGCCAGGAAATAGCCCCCAATCATTTGGTTGTACCAAGGCCATTCGTACTCTGTATCGGTAGCGGAGTGAATGCCCACTACCCCTTTGCCGGATTGCACAAACTTTTGAAAAGCGGCTTTCTGAGCCTCATTGAAAATGGTTCCGGTGGTACTCATCAGGACCACCACATCGAACTTGGCAAGATTCTCATCAGTAAACTGCGTGGCATCCTCGGAGGTGTGTAGCGAAAACACGTGTTTCTCGCTCATTTTTTTCAAGGCCATTACCCCGTTGGGAATGGACTGGTGTCTAAATCCAGTGGTTTTGGAAAAAACCAGTACGCGAAACTGTCCACCCTGCTGGGCGAAGGAAGCCAAATTGATGCATAGCAGAAACCATGCGGAAAGAAAGAGGGTTTTGAAGGTATTCATGGGTCTTGTCAATTGAATGGTATGGAATACAATTAGTTAATTAAGGCAAATTTTTCACCTGCTTTTTGGCGTGAAAAGGCGTTGAAATGCCACCATTCACTCCCTATTCCAGAAAATCCTGCCCCTTTCATCACCTTCCTCAGGATCTCTCGATTGGCCACCTGAGCCTTGGTGATTTTCTTTTCGGCAAGCATCTGCAGTTCACGATTTGGGTAGGCAGGATACCCAAAGTAGTCAAAAGAGGTACCCATATCCAAGGGCCTTCCTGTTTTTAGGTCTACAATCGTCAGGTCCACAGCCACGCCATAGTTGTGGAGGCCTCCAATTTTGGGATCGGAAACATACAGGGGTTTGATGCTGTCTGGCTTGTCCAAACTGTCCCATAAAATCTGCTGCACACTGAGTGGGCGCACCCCGTCGTACACGAGGAGGCTAAGGTTGGGATAGTCTTTTTGGAGTGATTCTTGCGCTTTTGCAAGCATCTGTGCTGCTTGGGGATGGAGGTAACAACGGATCAAGTCCCCATACACATCTTGCTTGAAAAAATTGTCTTCTGTAGAATATTTCAGTTCAACCTGAATACCAGGGATTACCTTTGTGATTTCGACCATGCCTTGCTGGATCAACTTTCTCTCTAAGGCGGGCAGGGAGGGGTCCAAGGAGTCCTGTGTAGAGAGCGATTGGGAAAGGCTATCCGACTGCACCTCATCCCCCGAATTCTCTTCTGTTTTCGGTGACGCACAGGCCAAAGTCAATCCTAGGAGCAGGTAACTTAACTTTCTCATCAGCTTAGTTTTTTATGGATCACCGTAGCAGAGGCCTGAGCAGTTGGGAGTACCACCACGTCCGCAAGAACCACATGCGGAGGACGAGTCAGTGCAAATTCCACAATATCGGCAATATCTTGCGCGAGCAAGGGGGAATAACCCTTGTACACTGTGCCTGCACGTTGGGTATCCCCTTTGAAGCGCACTAGGGAAAATTCCGTTTCTACCAAGCCTGGGTGGATGCCCATTACCTTAATTCCGAAGGGATTTAAATCCATGCGCATGCCATTTGTCAGGGCATCTACTGCATGTTTGGAAGCACAATAGACGTTCCCATTGGGATACACTTCTTTTCCAGCAATGGATCCAATATTGATGATATGACCAGAGCCCCGCTGCGTCATGCCTGGGATAATGGCTTTGGAAACATAGAGTAAGCCCTTTACGTTGATGTCGATCATGGCGTCCCAGTCGGCAACACTGCCCGTCTGTATGGGATCCAAGCCATGCGCATTGCCTGCATTATTGACTAGGACATCAATGGAAGCCCAATCTGAAGGTAGCTGAGTCAACAGCCGATCCACTTCTTCCCGATCACGGACATCAAAGATCAGGGGCAAAAAACGAACACCTTTTGGAAGCGCCTGTCGCAACTCCTCCAAGCGCTCTGCCCTTCTTCCCGTCGCAATCAAGTCATAGCCCATCTTGGCCACAGTCAGGGCGCAAGCCCAGCCAATTCCGGAACTGGCACCCGTGACCAATGCAATTTTATTTTTCATGTGTACAAGATAACAGGAATAGAAAAACTTGTTAACCTCAGCTGCTGAAAAATTCTATGTGATTACCTGCGATGTTAACAGTTGACGGACCACAGTCAACAGCAAATTGGATTTGTAGAAACAAAGCGTACTATAATCAGGATTAGTTGTGGACCGTTGACCGTTAGCGGTGGTCAATTTTTCAACAATTGACAGTTCACCGTCGACAGCCGTGGCATTGTATGCATAGGTTTAGAATCCATACTTCGTACTTGGTACCTAGTACTTGGTACAATTGACTGTGGTCTGATGACTGTCAACTGTTGACTTAAAATTTGTCAACGGATAATCAACTTCTCCACAAATAGGGAAATAGCAGGTAGGAAGTCGCGGCAACTAAAACATTAATCGCGAAAAGACTAAGCAATTTGTCTGCGCTAACACTCCAATCTAGCCCATC
>JACCDM010074814.1_pt1 | contig 16193 bp, 12 predicted proteins | sample 7445851 | NCBI WGS metagenome assembly JACCDM01 (sample SAMN15323438, study PRJNA562643) | freshwater metagenome | isolation source: river surface water | place: USA:Blue River Watershed | collected 2017-08-16
ACAGACTTCATGCAGATTTTAAATGAACGTGGCCGTGGCACTCTCGATAAGAAGATGGGAATCGAAATCATCGAAGCCTCTCCACAACGTCTCGTAGGAACGATGCCGGTCGAAGGAAATACGCAACCCTTTGGACTGCTTCACGGCGGCGCAAATGTCGTTTTAGCAGAGAGTCTCGGCTCAGTTGGAACTCATCTACATGCTGGAGTTACGCGGCGCATTGTCGGCATTGAAGTAAGCGCTAGTCATCATAAATCCGCTACCTCAGGAATTGTGACCGCAGTTGCAACAGCCGTGACACTTGGCAAGACTCTCTGCACTTACAACGTAGAAATCACCAACGACAAAGGTGAGAGAACTTGTACTGCGCGAATTACTTGTTTGATTCTTGCAGAGCGATAATTTTTACGCGCCGGTGCCCAGATAAGCAGCCCTCACGGCCGGATCTTTCAATAAACCAACGCCAGTTCCCTCTTTTGCAATGACACCAGTCTCAAGTACATAGGCTCTGTCAGCGATCTGAAGAGCTTTTGATGCGTTTTGCTCAACGAGAAGTATCGTGACGTCTTGCTTCTTAATTTCTTGAATGATTTCAAAGATTGTTGCGATGAATTTTGGTGCAAGACCCATGGAAGGCTCATCGAGTAGTAATACTTTCGGTCGACTCATTAAAGCGCGTCCAATCGCAAGCATCTGCTGCTCACCACCAGACAATGTTCCACCCAATTGAGTTCGACGATCTTTCAATCGAGGAAAGAGCGCAAAAATTCTCTCCAAATCCTCTGTCATTTCAATCTTGGCTGTTTCTCGACTGTACTTGCCAATTTGGAGATTCTCTTCGACAGTCATACCGGGGAAAATTCCTCGCCCTTCTGGTGCCTGACAGATTCCTTCAATAACGCGTTGATGGGGTGCGATTTTTGTTAGATCTAGCCCCTGGAATTTTATTGATCCACTTGAGGGAGCGAGAAGTCCCGAAATTGTTTTTAGCAATGTGGTTTTGCCCGCGCCATTAGCGCCTACAAGAACTACTACCTCACCTTGATTCACATGCAGAGAAATACCTTTAATCGCCCGAATTTTTCCATAGGAAACTTCAAGGTTTTGAATTTCAAGCATCATGATCGGAGACCCCTAGGTAGGCATCAATTACGCGTTGGTCACTCTGGATATCTTTTGGCTTTCCATCGGCAATCTTGTTGCCAAAATCCAAGACCATCACTCGATCTGAAACATTCATAACCAAACTCATGTCGTGCTCGATCAAAAGCACTGCATGGCCCTTATCTCTGATTTTCCGAATGAGTTGGCCCAACTCAACCTTCTCTTGAGGATTAAAACCGGCGGCAGGCTCATCCAAAAGTAAGACTTTTGGATCTAGGGCAAGAGCTCGTGCAATTTCCAGTCTTCGTTGATCTCCGTACGGCAAGTTGCGCGCAAGTTGTCCGGCTCTATGTTCAAGACCTATAAACCGAAGTAGCGATTCCGCCTTCTCTCGACTCACCCTTTCATCTCGTCTACTTCGGGGTAAACCAAAAAGTGATCCAACTAAACCAGACTTATTCAGACCATCCGCCGCCGTGGCAACGTTCTCGAGCGCTGTCATGTCTCCGAAAAGTCGGATGTTCTGGAAAGTGCGCGCTAGTCCATTGCGAGCAATGACATGGGGGCGTTTGCCTACCAATTTTTCACCACTGAGCGAAAAGGAACCTGACGTGGGGGCGTAATAGCCAGTTACAACATTGAAAACTGTGGTCTTACCCGCGCCATTCGGTCCGATGAGAGCAGCAATCTCTCCTTGACTGACATGAATACTGACGTCATTTAATGCGGTAACTCCGCCAAATTTAATAGTGAGATTATTGATCTCAAGTAATCTTTGACTCACTTGATTTTCTCCGAAATCACTTCACGCTTTTTGCGAGGTATCAGCCCATTCGGCCGCAGATTCATCATAACGACCATAAGCACGCCAAAAATCAAAATTCGAATATCACTTAAGAAGCGCAATTTTTCAGGGAGGTAGCCGAGCAAAACCGCACCAAACATAACTCCCCAGATATTTCCCATACCACCAAAGACAACGCAGGCCAAAATCATGATTGAAACATTGAGAGTGAATAGCGCTGGTTCGATTGAGAGAATCTGTGAGGCATAGATAACTCCAGCCGCTCCTCCAATAGCCCCTCCAATAACAAAAGCCCAGAGTTTGTATTTGAAAGTTTCAACGCCCATAAAAGCAGCTACATCTTCGTCTTCACGAATTGCTTCCCAAGCTCTGCCTGGTTTCCGATGAGAGAGACGAATAATCCCCCAAAGTATGAGCAGTAAGAGTGTAAGTGTTAGCCAGTAGTAAGGTCGCACATCTTGCACGCTAAATTCCACACCAAATATTGGTGGCGGACTTGGAATTCCCGTTAGACCTGCGGCACCACCAATGGCCTCGGTGTTAACAGCGATGATGCGAACGATTTCTCCAAAGCCAAGGGTGATAATTGCGAGATAATCACCGCGCAAGCGCAGAGCTGGTACACCAAGAAGAATTCCGGCAAACATGGCGAAAGCCATGCCGAGTAAGAGCACGATCCAAAAATTTAACTCAGTATGAAGGCCAAAAATCGCTTGCGTGTAGGCGCCGATTGCGAAGAACGCCACGTATCCCAGATCCAGGATTCCGCTCTTACCGACGACCACATTCAAACCGACCGCCATTACTGCAAACATCACAAGAGGGTAAAAGAGAACTGACTCAAAAGAAGTATTAGGAGTATCAATTATTGGGTTATTAAGGAAAGGCAATCCAAAGAAGATCGCAATCAAGAACACCCGAAAAATTGCACGCTGAATCAGAGAAGTGCCATCCCACCAATCGCCGAAGCGATCTCGCAAGTTAAATTTTGTAAGCGAAGTCATCAGACTCTTGCCCTCTGTAGTGCTTCACCGAGCAATCCTGTGGGCTTAACAAGGAGGACTAGAACCAATATCACGAAGGTGACCACATCTCGCCAGTTATATCCCAACACGGCAGAGGAGTATTGCTGTATTAAGCCGAGCACAAATGAGCCGACAAGGGCTCCACGAACGTTTCCAATTCCACCTAGAACCGCTGCTGTAAATGCAGAAACTCCAACTAGGAAACCTACATTCGCTTTGGTTGTTTCATAAAACACCATGTAGAAAGCAGAGCCCGCACCGGCCAATATGCCACCGATAAGAAAAGTAAGAGACACTACGCGATTTACATTTACACCCATGAGTACTGAAGTGGTTTCATCTTGCGAAACTGCTCTAATTCCAAGACCAAGTTTTGAATGATTTATAACCCGGTTGAGAACGTAGAAAAGAACTGCTGCGCCAACAATCACGAACAACTTATCCGCTGTGACGTAAGCAGAAGAGAAGACAAAGAGAGGTTCTTTATCGATTAAGCGTGGGAAAGCAATATTTTTCGAATCTGTCAAAATTCTAAATAATTCTGTGAGGAAAAAGGACGCGCCTATTGCGGAAATCAATGAACTCAATCTGCTTGCTTGCATTTTTCTCAATCGTCGATAAGCCACAAATTCTAGGACAACTGCAGAAGCTCCACTTGCGAGCGCTGCCATGACAACGATAAGGCTGAATACAAGGACAAACGAAGTCGTTACAAGAGGATCAGCATCTGTCGAAATACCTAACAATAATGTGACGCCATAACAAGCCATTGTTCCAATCATGAAAATTTCTGAGTGGGCGAAATTTATAAGTCTTAATACGCCGTAAACCAAGGTGTAGCCAAGAGCGACAAGTGCATAAATCGCACCAACGACAATTCCATCAAAGGTCAGGGAAGCGAACTCACTTACGAGTATCGAGAAATCCAATGTATCTCCACTTCCTAGATTAAAAACTTTTGCAATTCCCCAAATTTTGCGACTAGGCAGAGGGATGAAAGCCTCTGCCTAGTCTCACTGCTTAGTCCAGATTAGAGTTTGCGAACCCAGACCATTTGGCCGTTCTTGATTGTGTACTCGTTCATCACGATTGATTCCGAATCACCAGAAGGTCCGAATGACATTGTCATTCCCACACCTTTGATTACTTCTTCATCAATGAACTTATTGATGCTTGCACGCGTGGTGTTGCCCTTCTTAATTGCCTGAAGGAAGAACCATGCTGAGTTGTAAGCCTCAAGTGTGTAGAGACCTGGCTCCTTCTTGTACTCAGCTTTGTAAGCTGCATAAAGCTTCGGAGCGGCGGTCTTCATTGGAAGACCAGGCGCAGTCAAGAATGAACCTTCTGCATTCTTTCCAGCAAGTTTGATGTACTCACCATCGAGCACGCCATCGCCAGCAACGAACTTAACATTCTTTGTTGCAGGATTATCGCGCAGTGCTTTGATGAAAATTGCAGCTTCTGGGTAGTAACCACCGTAGAAAACAACGTCAGCCTTAGCAGCCTTGACCTTGCTCACAACAGAAGAGAAGTTGGTAGTTCCTTCAGTAACAGCATCTGTACCAGCAAGCTGTGACTTGGATAGGTTCAACTTAACGATCTTTGCAAGACCTTTTCCGTATGGGGTCGCGTCATCTACGACGAAAATCTTCTTTCCAACGCGCTTTGAAATTGTTGCAAGAGCTGGACCTTGGACAAGGTCGTTAGCAACAACGCGGTGGAACACTGGAGACTTGTTAGTCAATGCTGGATTTGTGGCTGAAGGAGAAATGACTGGAACGCCACCACCTTCATAAACTGGAACAGCCGCTAGCGTTTCGCCGGAATACATGCCACCGACGACGCCAAGTGCGCACTCATCATCCACAACCTTCTTTGCGAGAGCTGGAGATTGAGAGCCTGAAGCCTGAGTATCAATTGCGTCTGCATCAATCTTTGTTGTTGCAGTCTTGTTGTAATCCTTGATTGCCAACTTAACGCCGTTGTACTCGTTGATACCTGTTTCAGCATAGGGGCCTGTTAGGGCGCCTTGGAAATATAGCTTGTAGTTTCCGGCACATGCAGCGTGTGCTGATGGAGCTACAGCTACCGTTACGCCAACCATCATCACTGTCGATGTAGCGAGCGCGAGTAACTTTTTCTTCATTTATTGCCTTTCATTCATGATCATGCCCCCTGGGACAGGGAGGGGTGAAGGGTAGCGTCAGGCTCACGCTCGGCACAACAAAAAATCTCGTTCAACGGAATAACGTTCCCGTTATATGAGACAGAAAATTTGCTCCCCCGTATTAGGACGCTGACTTATCTATTGGGGACCGAGGACGGGTCGATAACAGCTTGGGCAACTTCCTTCATAGTTATTCGGCGATCCATAGCCGCCCGTTGAATCCAGGAGAACGCGTCGGGTTCGGAGAGGTTTAGGGCCTTCATCAGAATTCCCTTTGCTCTATCGATAACTTTCCTAGTCTCAAGTCGATCATGGAGATCTGCAACTTCAAGTTCAAGTGATTTCATCTGTCGATGGCGACTAATTGAGATTTCAATTGCAGGAACTAAGTCATTAATTGTAAATGGCTTGACAACATAGGCCATAGCTCCGGCATCGCGAGCACGTTCTACTAAATCTTTTTGACTAAATGCGGTCAACATCAAAACTGGGGCAATTTCAATTATTTGTTCGGCTGCCGAGATACCGTCGAGGACGGGCATTTTCACATCCAGGATTGCTAAATCTGGGTTAACTTCATTAGCAAGCTTGACAGCTTCTTCACCATTACTTGCTTCTGCGACAACGTGGTAGCCAGCTTCACCTAACATCTCAATAAGATCCATGCGGATAAGAGTCTCGTCCTCCGCAACAAGAATGCGATGTGCTTGCGCAGAGTCATTGGATGTCATGTGCCTCGAGTCGGATTTGAACCGACACTATGCAGTGTTTGAGACTGCCCTCTCTACCGTTGGAGTACCGAGGCTCGTTACGCAGGGCAGAATTCTAGCGATAGGCAGGAGCAACGCCACCCACGGCATCTCCCACTTTATGTACACGCATCGCGTTTGTAGAACCTGGGATTCCCGGTGGTGAACCAGCGACAATCATGATCAACTCACCTTTTGCTACCCGCTTCGTCTCAACGAGAATCGCATCAACTTGTTTCACCATTTCATCTGTTGTGGTGACAAGCGGTGTGAGCAAAGGTTCCACTCCCCACGTCAATGACATCTGGTTAAAGGTTGCGGTATCGGGAGTGAGAGCAAGAATCGGAATAGGAGAACGAAGTCGTGACATGCGGCGAGCGGAGTCACCAGTTTTTGTAAAAGCAGCAAGGACTTTGGCGCCAACAGTAAGTCCTACTTCTGTGGCAGCCTTAGTGATAGCGCCACCTTTTGTGCGGGGATTGTGTTGCAGGGCTGGAATTAAGTGCAGAGCTTCTTGCTCTGTCTTTTCAATGATCCGCGCCATAGTTTGAACCGCTTCGATAGCGAAGGCACCAACGCTAGTCTCTCCTGAAAGCATGAGAGCGTCCGCTCCATCGAGAACTGCGTTTGCGCAGTCGGTTGCCTCTGCACGAGTTGGGCGTGAATTGGTAATCATCGAATCAAGCATTTGCGTTGCAACGATTACGGGTTTGGCATTTTCACGAGCTAAAGTGATGCAGCGTTTCTGAACCAGAGGAATATCCTCGATAGGCATTTCTACTCCGAGATCACCACGAGCGACCATAATTCCATCAAATGCAGTCACAATCTCTTCTAAATTCTCAACCGCTTGGGGTTTTTCGATCTTCGCAATGACTGGTAGACGAATTCCAACTTCATCCATAATGCGATGAACATCATCGATATCTTTTGCTGAGCGAACGAAAGAGAGGGCAATAAAGTCTGCGCCAGCTTTAAGTCCCCATCTCAGATCATCTATATCCTTCTCTGACATCGCAGGCACTGAAACTGCAACGCCAGGAAGATTTATGCCTTTGTTATTCGAAACCGGACCAGGCTCTATGCACTTCGTAACGACATCATTACCTTTTACATCTACAACTTCGACCGTAACTTTCCCATCATCAATGAGAATTCGATCGCCTTTCTTGCAATCTCCAGGAAGGCCTTTGTATGTCGTACCGACGCGCTCTTTTGTTCCCGAAATTTCTTCGGTCGTTATGGTGAAGATATCGCCCCGATTGAGTTCATGAGGTCCATTTGCAAATCGTCCTAAACGAATCTTTGGACCCTGAAGATCCACAAGGATTGATACCGGCTTTCCAGCATCTGCCGCAGCCTTGCGAATTAAATTCAAGCGGTTTTGATGCTCGTCATAGCCGCCATGAGAGAGATTGAGTCGAGCGACATTCATGCCAGCGGCGATAAGTTCTGCGGCTTTTTCAGGGCTTTCAACAGCCGGACCCATAGTGCAGACTATTTTCGCGCGGCGCATCTTCGTACTTTATTCCATCTCTCTTTGTTAATGAAATTACACCGTCAACGGACGAGCGGTCGGTTCAATAGGAGCTGGAAGTTGTGTATCTCCCATCAAATAACGGTCGAGCGCAGCTGCGGCGCTTCTACCTTCTGCAATTGCCCAGACGATGAGAGATTGACCGCGACCAGCATCACCGCAAACAAAGACTCCGTCGACATTGGTGTGATAGTTCTGATCACGGGCGATATTTCCGCGCTGATCAAGTGTCAACTCGAGATCGGTGACAAGTTGATTCTTTTCAATTCCGGTAAAACCCATCGCTAAGAAAACTAAATCGGCCGGGATTTCACGTTCTGTTCCAGGAACTTTTTCAAACTTTCCATCAACAAACTTGGTTTCAACAATCTTGAGGGCGGTCAGATTTCCGGATGAATTTCCAATAAACGCCTCAGTTGAAATTGAATAGAGACGCTCGCCAGATTCTTCGTGTGCACTGCTTACGCGATACACCATCGGATATGTTGGCCATGGTTGAGAACTAGGGCGCTCTTCAGTCGGGCGCGGCATGATTTCAATCTGGGTGATGCTCGCAGCTCCTTGTCGAATTGCTGTTCCGAGACAATCTGCACCAGTATCTCCGCCACCCAAGATTATGACGTGTTTTCCATGTGCATTAATCGGTGGCTCTTCTTTTAATTCATTGAGAGCTTGCTGATTACCCCAAGGCAAATACTCCATAGCTTGATGGATTCCCTTGAATTCTCGACCGGGAATATCTAGATCACGCCATTGAGTTGCACCGACAGCTAGAACGAGCGCATCATATTTGGCACGCAATTCTGCGGCAGTTATGTCGACTCCGACATTTACGCCAGCGCGGAAACGTGTACCCTCACGTTGCATCTGGTTAAGTCGACGATCAAGAACAGATTTCTCCATTTTAAATTCAGGGATTCCATATCGAAGTAATCCGCCGATTTTCGGTGCTCTCTCGTAGACCACGACAGTATGACCAGCGCGAGTGAGTTGTTGGGCAGCGGCAAGACCGGCAGGTCCTGATCCAATCACGGCAACAGTCTTACCCGTCATGCGATCTGGCTGCATCGGCTTCACATTTCCCGATTGGAATGCCTCTTCAATAGTGCGCAGCTCTACCTGCTTGATCGTGACTGGGTCTTGATTGATACCCAGTACGCAGGCCGTTTCACAGGGAGCAGGACACAGTCGACCAGTAAATTCAGGAAAGTTATTTGTGGCATGGAGTCGATCAATCGCATCAACTTTCTCATTACGCCAGATCAAATCGTTCCACTCTGGAATCAAATTACCTAGTGGGCAACCTTGGTGGCAAAAAGGAATGCCACAATCCATACAACGCCCAGCTTGTTTTTGTAGCGCCCCAAATTCTTGCTCTTCATAAACTTCTTTCCAGTCGCGAATGCGCACATCAACAGGGCGACGCTTTGGAGTTTCCCGGCCAGTATTGAGGAATCCACGGGGATCAGCCATTGAGCACCTCCATGATTGCCTGTTCAGGTGATTTTCCTTCACGCTCTGCTTTATCAATAACATTCAGAACTTTTGCGTAGTCGCGTGGCATCACCATTGAGAAACGTTTAACTTCTGTAGCCCAATTCTCGAGGAGTTTCTGGGCAACAACAGAGCCAGTTTCGGCGTGGAACTTTGAGACGATACTTTGCAATCTCTCGTTTTGATCGCGAGGCACAGGCAGTACATCAACCATCTCCGTATTAACGAGGTCAGGATTTAAATCAAGAATAAATGCTCGACCACCCGACATTCCAGCAGCAAGATTGCGCCCAGTGGTTCCAAGAATTACTACCGTTCCACCAGTCATATATTCGCAGGCATGATCTCCAACGCCTTCCACAACTGCAGTGGCGCCGGAATTCCGAACGCAGAACCGCTCGCCCACAACTCCCCTAACGAAAATTTCGCCCAAGGTTGCGCCATAACCAATCACATTTCCAGCAATAACATTTTTCTCTGAAGGGAACTGTGCTCTTTCATCTGGACGGACAATGAGACGACCGCCCGAAAGTCCCTTGCCTAAGTAGTCATTGGTATCGCCATAGAGACGAAGCGTTAAACCACGCGGAATAAAGGCACCTAGTGATTGGCCAGCAGAGCCATGGAAAGTAATGTCAATCGTGTCATCGCGAAGTCCTGCGCCACCAAATCGACGTGTGATTTCCGAACCCAACATGGTTCCGACTGTGCGATTTCCATTCTTGATAGGCAATTGAATACGAACTTCCTCGCGCTTTTCTAGCGCTGTGGAGGCAAGTTCAATGAGTTTGTTATCAAGCGCTGCTTCAAGCCCATGTTCTTGTTTAGTTGTATTGCGACGCGGCGCATCTGAAGAAACTTTAGGGAAGCTAAGAATTGGCGAGAGATCAAGACCGCTTGCTTTCCAGTGATCAATCGCTGCAGCTGTATCAAGAAGTTCTACTTGGCCAATTGCTTCATCAAGTGTTCTAAAACCAAGCATCGCAAGAAGTTCGCGGACCTCTTCAGCGATATATTCAAAAAACGTTTCGACAAATTCAGGTTTACCTGTGAATCGCTTGCGTAATTCTGGGTTCTGAGTTGCGACGCCCACAGGACAGGTATCAAGATGACAGACGCGCATCATTACGCAACCTGAAACGACTAATGGTGCGGTTGCAAAACCAAACTCCTCCGCACCAAGTAACGCCGCAATGATTACATCGCGACCTGTTTTCATCTGACCATCCGTTTGAACCACAATGCGATCGCGTAATCCATTAAGAATCAGAGTCTGTTGCGTTTCAGCAAGACCCAACTCCCATGGCGCACCAGCGTGCTTCAATGATGTGAGTGGCGATGCTCCAGTTCCACCATCATGTCCGGAAATCAAAACCACATCGGCATGCGCTTTACTCACTCCAGCAGCAACAGTACCTACGCCAACTTCGGCAACAAGTTTGACGTGGATACGTGCATCCTTGTTGGAGTTCTTCAAGTCATGGATGAGCTGCGCCAAATCTTCAATGGAATAAATATCGTGGTGCGGTGGTGGAGAAATTAATCCCACACCAGGAGTGGAGTGACGTACTTTTGCAATCCAGGGATAGACCTTGTTTCCAGGTAGCTGGCCACCTTCACCTGGCTTTGCGCCTTGGGCCATCTTGATCTGAATATCATCGGAATTAACAAGATATTCACTGGTTACTCCGAAACGACCCGAAGCAACTTGTTTAATTGCAGAACGCTTGGAATCGCCATTAGGAAGAGGCGTAAAACGCTCAGGATCTTCTCCGCCCTCACCAGTATTTGATTTAGCGCCAATCCGATTCATTGCAATCGCAAGAGTCTCATGTGCTTCCTGTGAGATTGAACCGTAGGACATTGCGCCAGTTGAAAAGCGTTTTACGATGGATTCAATGGGTTCGACTTCTTCAAGCGGTACCGCAGGTCGCACACCATCTTTAAAAGTGAAGAGTCCACGTAACGTCATCAGTGCACGAGATTGATTATCAATTCGTGTCGTATAGCGTTTGAAAATGTCATAACGCTTGGAGCGAGTGGCGTGTTGCAGAGCAAAAACGGTTTCAGGATCGAAAAGGTGAGGCTCACCCTCACGACGCCATTGATATTCGCCACCAATTGGCAAACGCTTTGAACCAGGAACTTCACCACCAGGTGGATATGCGATGTGGTGACGTGCGATTGTTTCTTCTGCAATCACATCGAGATCCACTCCTCCAAGTCGTGAGGTGGTGCCAACAAAATATTCATCGATGAGGTTTTGTGAGAGACCTATCGCTTCAAAAACTTGAGCGCCGGTATAAGAAGCGATGGTTGAAATTCCCATCTTTGACATAACTTTGAGTACGCCTTTACCAAGAGACTTGATGAGATTCTTGACAGCTTTCTCAGGAGAAATTCCCGTGATAACACCTTGGAGGACAAGATCTTCAGCGGTTTCCATTGCAAGATATGGATTGACTGCAGCCGCTCCATAACCGATGAGTAGAGCCACATGATGGACTTCACGAACTTCACCTGTTTCTACAACCAGACCCACTTTAGTGCGAGTCTTCTCTCGTATTAAATGATGATGAACTGCTGATGTAAGTAGTAGTGACGGGATAGGAGCGTTCTCTGCATCGCCGTCACGATCAGAGAGCACAATAATGCGCGCTCCATCAGTAATAGCTTGTGAAACTTCAGCGCGAATCTCTTCAATTCTTTCGCGCAAACCCTCTCCCCCTTCTGCGATGGGAAAGAGTCCACGTACGACATGCGCAGATAAACCTGGAAGGTTGTTGTCAGCATTAACGTGAATGATTTTTGCTAATTCATCGTTGTCGATAACTGGGAAAGCCAGTGAAATCTGGCGACAGGAAGCTGGGCCTGGATCAAGAAGATTATGTTCTGGTCCGATAGAACCACCAAGTGAAGTTACGAGCTCCTCACGAATCGCATCAAGTGGAGGATTGGTGACTTGTGCGAAGAGTTGTGAGAAATAATCAAAAAGAAGTCGAGATTTTGCCGAGAGGGCAGCTATTGGCGTATCGGTTCCCATCGAACCAATTGGTTCTGCTCCAGACTTTGCCATTGGCGTGATGATGACGCGTAACTCTTCCTCGGTATAACCAAATGCTCGTTGTCTACGAAGTACAGAGGAGTGCGGATAAATAATGTGCTCGCGAGCAGGCAATTCCGAGAGTCGCACAATTCCGGCATGGAGCCACTCACCATATGGCGCACCATCAGCAAGTGAATTCTTGATCTCCTCATCTTCAATAATTCGACCTGCATCGATATCAACCAAGAACATACGACCGGGCTGGAGACGACCTTTTCTTACTACACGTTCTTGGGGAATATCTAAAACTCCAACTTCACTTGCTAACACAACAAGTCCATCATCGGTAACCCAATAACGCGATGGGCGCAAACCATTGCGATCGAGAACGGCGCCGATTTGCTTTCCATCAGTGAAAGTGACACATGCTGGACCATCCCACGGTTCCATTAAAGAAGCATGAAAGCGATAGAAATCTCGTAACTTGGGCGACATTGTTTCGTGGTTCTCCCACGCCTCCGGAATCATCATCAAGATTGAATGTGGGAGTGAGCGCCCACCAAGATAGAGAAGCTCCAGAACTTCATCGAATGAAGCCGAGTCGCTTCCCGCAGGATCTACTATGGGGAATAGTCGTTTCAAATCGCCAGGGATAATCTCGCTCTGCAACAGTGATTCGCGAGCTGCCATCCAATTTCTATTTCCACGTACCGTGTTGATTTCACCGTTGTGTGCAATGAACCGATACGGGTGAGCCAAGGGCCACGATGGGAAAGTATTGGTTGAGAAGCGAGAGTGAACCAAAGCTAGTGGTGACACAAAGCGTTCATCTGAGAGGTCTGGGAAAAACTCTTCAAGCTGTCCGGTAGTGAGCATGCCTTTATAGACAATGGTGCTCGACGAAAGGGAAGGAAAATAGACTGACAATTCATGTTCCACGCGTTTTCTGAAACAAAATGCGCGACGATCCAAATCAAGATCAGATACTGAGTCTTTCGATGCGATAAATATCTGTTCGAAATCTGGCATTACTGAAAGCGCAGTCGCGCCGAGTGAATCTGCCTTAATGGGAAGTTTTCGCCAACCAAGGATGATGAGATTTTCTTCTTGTGCAATCTGTTCGATTCGTTTTCTTCCATTGAATGCTTCTGGAATAAACGCGATTCCTGCAGCATAAGAACCGACTGGTGGTAGTTCAAAATCTAATATTGCGCGGAAGAATTGATCAGGAATTCTGGTGAGGATTCCAGCACCATCGCCACTATTTACTTCTGCGCCCGACGCTCCACGATGTTCGAGATTGCGAAGTGCAGTGAGGCCTTGTTGAACTATTTCATGAGTTGCAACTTTGTTGAGAGTAGCCACCATTGCAACGCCGCACGCGTCATGTTCATTGGCAGGGTTATAGAGTCCCTGCGCTTGCGGAATTGCGGAGAATAGAGCCACGAATCGCCTCGAGATTTGAATAGATGATGATGGGACGGCAATGGCCCGATGAAGAGGGCAAAATCTACCAATAAGTGGGCGCTTTGGCGGAACTAAATGCCAGATATATGAGCGACTTGCCCAACGACGGCCGTAATTGCCATGCCGAGTGCGCCTCCAAAGAGTATCCGACTTGTGGTCCGCAGCACGCTGGAGCCTGCGGTCTTTGCACTGATAATGCCCGCAATAATCAACCCGACAAATGTAATTCCGACAATGGAAAAAGCTTTCTCTCCGAGGCTTGGTGCCAGCGCACCAAGAAGTGGAATTGCACCTCCCGCAGTAAAACTTATGGCGGATGCAATAGCGGCTTGCATCGGACGAGCCTTTGTTGATTCATGTTGCCCGAGTTCATCACGGAGATGTGCGCCGAGAGCATCATATGCGTGGAGCTCTTGGGCAACCTTCTCCGCAGTGGCACGAGAAATTCCGCGCTCTTGATAAATCTGAGTTAGTTCTTCTAACTCTCCCGCTGGATCGAGTGCGAGGTGCTCCATCTCTAATTGCTTATCTGATTCCTCGATATCGTTTTGAGAACGCACTGAAACATATTCACCCACCGCCATTGACATAGCGCCAGCGGCAATCCCAGCAAGTCCTGCGGTAACGACAAAATCATTCTTTTGCGCTGAAACCACACCAATCATCAACGACGCAGTTGAGACGAGGCCATCGTTTGCACCTAATACGGCAGCGCGAAGCCATCCTGCGCGATGAGCGCGATGATCTTCATTGCGTTTATGTATTTCAGCAAGACCCATGTCGCTATTCTATTGCAGACTTGGTCGGAAGATTGCGATTTCGTAGATAGAAAAGTGACCCTATGACGAGAAGTACGCTCGTCCACACGTTGAGTCGCACACCGAGAATGAGATTGGCTTCATCAATACGGATTGTTTCGATTAGTCCCCGACCAAGTGAGTAGAGACAGACGTAGAGCGCAAAGACTGAACCAGGCTTTGGGTTTCTGCGTTGAGTGAATTTAATAAGGATAAAGGCAACCACAAGGCACCACAGTGATTCATAGAGAAAGACAGGATGAAAAGTCTCACTCGACGAGTAACCCATCGGACGATATTGAATCGGAATTTCTAATCCCCAAGGAGCATCAAGAGGTCTTCCAAAAAGCTCTTTATTAAACCAATTTCCCCAACGTCCAATAGCCTGAGCAACTAACAATCCCGGCGCTAGTGCATCGGCAAAAATTGCAAAGGGAATCCCCTCCGTGCGCGAATTGCGGCGGTATGCGACATACGCGCCAGCAAAACCTAGAGAAATGGCACCCCAGATTCCGAGTCCACCTTGCCAGATGTAGAAAACTTCCACCCAATTTCGATTCTTACCAAAGTATTGATCTGGCGATGTGATTACGTGGTAGAGGCGACCACCAATGATGCCCGCAGGTACAGCAAGGATTGCAACATCACTTACGACACCAGATTTACCGCCAGCAGCTAGATAACGCCTATTTCCGATAGATACAGCGGCGATGATTCCCACAATGATGCAAAGCGCATAAAAGTGAAACGTGAGGGGACCAATCTCAAGAAGAGATCGGCTGGGCGAAGGAATCGAAGCGGCAATCACTGCTTAGCTGCTTCAACCGCCGCCTTAAACTCATCGAGCTTGAATTCAGAACCACTACGGTTCCAAGTTTCGCCGTTAATGAACACTGTTGGCGTTCCCTCTACTTTGTTCTTTGCCATCGAGGCGTAGACTTTTTCGACATTATCGCCATACTTATTTTCGTTGACACAACTTTCAAAAGTCGGGCTGGTAATTCCTAAACGTTTGCCAATCTCTACAAGGTTTTTATTTGAGAAAATCCCGCTATTTTCCGCTCCTTGAACCGCATATATCGCCTTGTGGAATTCAATGAAGCGGCTCTCGTCAGCTGCACAATAAGCGGCATTAGTGGCGCGCTTTGATTCCATTCCTAAGAATGATGTCATGTGATACGTGACTTTAGCTTCCTTATTTCTAATAAGACTTTCGATGTATTCGTCCATCTCGTCTTCAAAGAACTTGCAAAATGGGCATTGAAAGTCCTCCCAAATATTGATTGAAAGAGACGCATCTGCGTTGAACGTTATGCCGTAATCATTCTCGGGAAGAACTTCGCCTTTCAAAGGCGCGCCATTATTCGATGCATCAATACTCTCAATCGAAGCTGGAAGTGCTGTCTCAGAGCCTGAACGCTTATCTAGAACGGTAAATATGACACCGGATAACAGGACAAGAGCGACCATGCTGATCACGATGTTGCGTGTGACGGTATCGCCTGAATTCTTAGCTCCGCGGTTATCTCTCTGACGAGGTTCCTTTGGCACAGTTACTCCTTCTTCCCTGAACTTTTCTTTTGTGAGCTGATTTTCAAAAATTTACGGTGACCTTCTCCGTCATCGTGCGGGAAGTCTAAACCAGAGTCTGGATTTACAACACTTAAGAGCGGCGTACACCTGCTGCCAATTCACTGGCCAAAGTCTTGACCCGTTCTAAAGCCTCGTGATCGGACTTTGACTCCAATACCAACTTAATAAATGCTGAGCCAACAATGACTCCGTCGGCGTAAGCAGAGACCTGCTTAGCCTGGTCAGCATTCGAGACTCCGAGTCCAACAGCGACCGGTAATTGAGAAACTTTTCGTATTCTCCCGACAAGCCCTACTGCTGAGCCCGAAATTGAAGCGCGTGCACCAGTAACGCCCATCAAGCTTGCTGCGTAGATGAAACCGGAACATGCTTTTGTTACTTCGGCGAGGCGTGCATCGGAAGTGCTCGG
>JACCDM010163074.1_pt1 | contig 16159 bp, 10 predicted proteins | sample 7445851 | NCBI WGS metagenome assembly JACCDM01 (sample SAMN15323438, study PRJNA562643) | freshwater metagenome | isolation source: river surface water | place: USA:Blue River Watershed | collected 2017-08-16
GCTTTTTTCCCGCGAATCCTAGGCTTTTTGGCCGTAATTTTGCCGAGATTTTGCCCACTATGGATCGCTTTTCTTTTCTCGGCAGTGCCCACGTCGCCTACTTAGACGAACTCTACCAGCAGTACGTCGAGAATCCGGACTCCGTAGAGCCCTCGTGGCGCGCTTTTTTTCAAGGCTACGACTTTGCGCGCAGCCCCTACGGCGACGACCTAGAGTCGCTCGTCGCACCGGTGGGGCCCGAGGTGCCCGAAGAGCTCCGCAAAGAGTTCATGGTGCTCAACCTCATCAACGGCTACCGCACCCGCGGCCACCTGTTTACCCAGACCAACCCGGTTCGCGAACGCCGCACCTACAAGCCCACGCTTGACCTCGAGAACTTTGGCTTGAGCGCCGCCGACCTCGACAGCAGCTTTCAGGCGGCCGTTGAAGTGGGCTTGGCGGGGCCGGCTCCGCTGCGCGAAATCGTCGAGCACCTCAAGGCCATTTACTGCCGTTCCATTGGGGTTGAGTACATGTACATCCGCGACCCGCAGGTGGTCAAGTGGATTCAGAACTACGTGCACGTCAACGACAACTACTCGACGCTGAGCGCCGACGAGAAAAAGCACGTGCTCCACAAGCTCAACGAAGCGGTGGCCTTCGAGAACTTTCTCAACACCAAGTTTGTCGGCCAAAAGCGCTTCTCGATCGAGGGCGCGGAGTCGCTGATTCCGGGCTTGGACTTTCTCATGCAGCGCGCGGCAGACCTCGGCGTCGAAGAAGTCGTACTGGGCATGGCCCACCGCGGACGCCTGAATGTGCTGACCAACATTTTTGGCAAGCCTGCGCGCCAGATTTTTAGCGAATTCGAAGGCAAAGAATTTGACGACAAAGAAGGATTTGACGGCGACGTCAAGTACCACCTGGGCTACACGACGACGAAAACGCTCCGCAACGGGCGCAGCCTTAAGCTCAACATTTCGCCGAACCCCTCGCACCTCGAGGCCGTAGACGCGGTAGTGGAGGGTATTGCGCGCGCTAAAGGCAACACCGACTACGGAATGGACCGCGCCAAGGTGCTTCCGATTCAAATCCACGGCGACGCGGCGGTAGCCGGCCAGGGCATCGTGTACGAAGTCGTGCAGATGGAGCGACTCGACGGCTACGGCACGGGCGGAACCATTCACCTGGTCATCAACAACCAGGTTGGATTCACGACAAACTACCTCGACGCCCGCTCGTCGACCTACGCCACCGACGTGGCCAAAGTCGTTTTGGCTCCGGTGCTCCACGTCAACGGCGACGACGTCGAGGCCGTGGTGCACGCCATGCGCTTCGCCATGGAGTACCGGCAGCACTTTGGTCGCGACGTATTCATCGACCTGCTTTGCTACCGCAAGTACGGCCACAATGAGGGCGACGAACCGCGCTTTACCCAGCCCTTGCTGTACAAGGCCATTGCGCGCCACCCCAATCCGCGCGAAATCTACCACGCCAAGCTGCTCGCCCAAGGCGCTACGCACGCCAACTTGGTCAAAGAAATGGAGGCGGAATTCAAGCAGCTCCTCGAAGGCCATTTTGACGAAGCCAAGCAGATCGCCAAGAACGTCATCGTGCCGTTCATGGAAGACGAGTGGGCGCCCTACCCGCCGGCGTCGGGCGATGCCGTGCACCAGCTTCCGGTAACCGGAGTGGAGCGCGCCCGCATCGAGTCGGCCGCCACGGCCCTCACCACGCTGCCCGAGGGCAAAAAGTTCTTGAACAAGGCCAGCCGTCTGCTTGAGGACCGCCGCGCCATGGTCTTTGACCGAAACGCCATCGACTGGGGTATGGCCGAGAATTTGGCCTATGCGACCCTGCTTCAGGAGGGCTTTAACGTGCGGATTTCGGGCGAAGACGTTGAGCGCGGAACCTTCAGCCACCGCCATGCCGTGCTGAAAATGGAGGATTCCGAAGAGGAATACATTCCGATGAACGCCGTTCCGGGCAAGACCGGCCGCTTTGCGATCTACAATTCGCACCTTTCAGAATACGCGGTGCTCGGATTTGACTACGGATATGCCATGGCGAGCCCCGAGACCCTGGTGATCTGGGAAGCTCAGTTCGGCGATTTTGCCAACGGCGCCCAAATCATCATCGACCAGTTCATCAGCGCCGCCGAAGACAAGTGGAACACCCAAAACGGCTTGGTAATGCTGCTTCCGCACGGCTACGAAGGCCAGGGCGCCGAGCACTCGTCGGCCCGCCTCGAGCGCTTTTTGCAGCTCTGCGCCGAAGACAACATGGCCGTGTGTAACCCGACGACGCCGGCCAACCACTTTCATTTGCTTCGACGGAGCATGCACTGGAGCTTCCGCAAGCCGCTGGTGGTGATGAGTCCCAAGAGTTTGCTGCGCCACCCCAAGGCGGTTTCGGCCGTTGAGGAGCTGGCCGCCGGCACGTTCCAGCCGCTGATCGGCGATGCGACCGCGGACGCCGCCAAGGTCACGAAGGTGGTGTTCTGTTCCGGCAAGCTGTACTACGAGCTCGACGAGGAGCGCAGTACGCGCGGAGCCGTGGACACGGCCATCGTCCGCCTCGAGCAGCTGTACCCCTTGCCCGCCGCCCAAATGCAGGCGGAGCTCGCCAAGTACCCGTCAGCGGCCAAGCTGGTTTGGGCCCAAGAAGAGCCCGCAAATATGGGTGCCTGGACCTACCTGCTGGCCAACTGCGACCTAAAGCTGCAGCGCGTATCGCCGCCGGCATCGGCCGCTCCCGCAACCGGTTCCCACAAGGCCGCCCACCACATTCAGCACCGCCTGATTGCCCAAACATTTGATTGCTAAAATCCCCCTCGAACCATGATCCTTGATATGAAGGTGCCCTCTCCGGGCGAATCGATTAGCGAAGTTGAAATCGCCACCTGGCTTGTTAGCTCGGGCGACTACGTCGAGAAGGACCAGGCCATTGCCGAGGTGGACTCTGATAAGGCGACGCTGGAGCTTCCAGCTGAGGCCGCAGGGGTGATCGAAATTTTGGTGGAGCCCGGAACCACCGTGGCCGTGGGCCAAGTGGTGTGCCGCATTGACACGTCGGCCGCCGCGCCTGAGGGCGGAGCCAAGCCTTCCTCTAGCGACGTGCCCAACCCAATGCCGGTGGCTGCTGCCCCGGCACCTGCCGCTGCAACCGCGACCTACGCGACCGGAACCGCTTCGCCCGCCGCCAAAAAAATCCTGGCCGAGAAGGGCATGGACCCCAGCCAAGTCGCCGGAACCGGTAAGGACGGCCGCATCACCAAAGAAGACGCCGTCAACGCCAAGGTAGCCATGGGCTCCGCCTCTTCGGCTGGCCGCGGCGAGACCCGCACCCGCATGAGTGCCCTTCGCCGCAAGCTGGCGACCCGCCTCGTGAGCGTGAAAAACGAAACGGCCATGCTGACCACCTTCAACGAGGTCGACATGAAGCCCATTATGGACCTGCGCAAAGAATACAAAGACGCGTTTGCCGCGAAGCACGGCGTCGGGCTCGGGTTCATGAGCTTCTTCACCCTCGCCACCGTGCGCGCCTTGAAAATGTTTCCGGCCGTGGCTAGCATGATTGACGGCGACGACATGGTGTCGTTTGACACCACCGACATTTCGGTCGCGGTGAGCGGACCCAAGGGCCTGATGGTTCCCGTGCTCCGCAACGCGGACCAAATGAGCTTTGCCGATGTCGAAGCGGGCATCAAGGACCTCGCCACCAAGGTGCGCGACGGCAAAATCAGCGTTGACGAGATGACGGGCGGATGCTTCACCATCACCAACGGCGGCGTGTTCGGTTCCATGCTTTCGACCCCCATCATCAATCCGCCGCAGAGCGCGATCCTCGGAATGCACAACATCGTCGAGCGCCCCGTGGTGCGCGACGGCCAAATCGTGGTGCGCCCCATCATGTATGTGGCCATGAGCTACGACCACCGCATCATCGACGGCCGCGAGTCAGTCGGCACCCTCGTCGCCATCAAAGAAGCCCTCGAGAATCCCGTGGAGCTGTTGATGGGCGGCGACGTGAAGGCGGGACTTGGGTTGGGCAACTAGCAACGAGCAGCTAGCAACTAGCAGCTAGCAACGAGCAACTAGCGGCTAGCAGCGAGCAGCTTGCTTGTAAGCCCATTTTATTAGCCCCTCGGGCTTCTTCTAAATTCTAACTTTGCGGCATGCTGCTGATTGATACCCATACCCACTTGGATAATCCGCAACTCGAGCCGGATCGGGCCGAAGTGTTTGCGCGCATGAAGCAGGCGGGGGTTGGGCGAGCGCTAATTCCCAACGTTGACGACGAAAGCTGGCCGCGCATGCAGGCCCTTCAAGCGGAGTACCCTGAGGTTGTGCGGCTGATGCTCGGACTGCATCCCTGCCATGTGGGCGAGGACTGGGTCGAGGTTTTGGATCGCTACGAAGCTCTGTGGTCCGCGACCCCTGAGGCATTTGTGGCCGTGGGCGAACTCGGACTCGACCTCTACTGGGACCAGACTACGCTGGACCGCCAGGTGGCGGCCTTGGAGCGCCAGCTGGAGTGGTGCGTGCGCTGGAACAAGCCCTTCAGCATGCACGTGCGCGAGGCCTGGGGCCCGACGATGGACGTGCTGCGGACCTGGAAGGGTCGGGGCCTTCGCGGCGTCCTTCACTGCTTCACGGGTTCCCGCGAAATTGCTGAAGAGCTGATCGGCATGGGCTTTTACCTCGGAATTGGGGGCGTTGCGACGTTTCCGAAGGCGGGTGTGACCGACGTGCTTCAGGCAATAGGCCTGGATCGCGTGGTACTTGAAACGGATTCGCCGTACCTGGCTCCGGTTCCGTTCCGCGGCAAACGAAACGAAAGCGCCTACGTGCGCCGAGTCGCCGAACACCTCGCGGTAGCGCTCGACCGCACGGTTGCCGAAGTCGCAGAGGTCACGAGCCGGAACGCGCAGCATATCTTCGGGCCGTGAAACTGCTGATCCTATACACGGGCGGAACCATTGGCATGGTGGCCCAGCGCGACGGAAGTTTGGTTCCGTTCCACGCCGACGCCCTGCGCGCCAACGTGCCCGATTTGGCCCGACTGGCCGCCGAGGTCGATTGCCGCAGCTTGGGCCAGCCCAAGGATTCTTCTGACGTAGGCCCCGACGATTGGCGCGCCATGGCCGACGCCCTCTGGGCGGCCCGCGACGAATTCGACGGCTTTGTCGTGCTCCACGGGACCGATACCATGGCCTACAGCGCCAGCGCCTTGAGCTTTATGTTGGGCGGTTCGTTTGGCAAGCCGGTGGTACTCACGGGCAGCCAGGTTCCGCTCGGCGTGCTGCGCAGCGACGGCCGCGACAACCTGCTCACGAGCCTTGAAATCGCGATGCTGCGCGATGCCCAGGGCGCCCCGCGGGTGCGCGAGGTGACCGTGTTTTTTGAGAACCGCCTCTTTCGCGGAAACCGCGTCTACAAGCATTCCGCCCGCCAATTTGACGCGTTCCACAGCCCCAACTACCCTGAATTGGGTCGAAGCGGAGTTGAGCTCGTGCTGCACCGCAAACGGCTCTGGCAGCCCAACTTGGGTGAGGAGCGCCGCACCGGCGTGAACCCCAACGTCGCCGTGGCCACCTTGACCCCGGGAATGACCGAGTCCGCCCTGCGCGCTATGCTCCTGGGAAGCCGCGCCGACGGGGTAGTGCTGCAAACCCTGGGCAGCGGCAACGCTCCGGCATGGCCCTGGCTGGCCGACGTGCTGGCTGAAGCCCATGCGGCCGGCGTGCGCGTGGCCCACGTTTCCCAATGCCGCGCCGCGTCACCTGCGCCTTCAAACTACGCGTCGGGCAAAGTGATTCAAGCGGCCGGCGTATGGGAGTCCGGTGGAATGACCCTCGAGGCCGCCGTGGTCAAGATGATGCTTGTCTTGGCTTTAGCGCCCGAGCATCAAGCGAAAGCCTGGTCCGCAAGCTGGGCCGGCGAACGCGACTAAGGCCGACGCCCCCCTTAATCCTACCCCAGCCGACGGGCAATAAAAAAGCCGCCCCCCGAAGGAGGCGGCTCGTTCACTCCCGAAGGAGGTCTCGATTAGTTCATAACCGTCACGCGGGCTACGGCGCTGCTGCCGTCGGCGAAGAAGGCAGTCACAAAGTAGAGTCCGTTGGCGAACTGCGTGGCGTCAAGCTGCGTGCCGTGTGCACGGGCCACCACTTCGCCTACGCTGTTGGTCAAGATCACGGCGGCGAGGTCTTCGCGCGTCGTGGCGATGTTGATTACCGAGTTGGTTGGGTTCGGGAACACGCGGATGCTGTTCATCGACGACTCGCCGAGTCCCACACAAGCCTCAACTACCACGGTGGTCGTAGCGCTGTTGGCGCAACCGTTGGCATCGGTGTAGCTGTAGGTAATCGGGTGCGATCCAACACCTGCGGTGGCAGGGTCAAAGCTGGCTCCGGTAACACCGGTTCCGCTGAAGGTTCCGCCTGACGGAGCGCCAGCCAGTACGACCGGGCCGTAGTTCACGCACGTGGTGTCGCTGAAGGCGAGTACCGTAACGGCGGGCAGGTTGTTGACCACGATCGTCTTGCTGGTCGCCGTGCTGGTGCAGCCGTTGGCGGTTACCGTTACCGAGTACACTCCGGCGTTGGCAGCCGTAGCGTTGGCGATGGTCACGCTGGCACTGGTGCCGCTGTAGTTGGGTCCGCTCCAGGTAAACGTAGCACCCGGTGCACTTGAGCTCGCCGTCAGCTGAATGGTTTCGCCTGCGCAAAGCACCGAGTCGACCACGGTCACGCTTGCCGCCGCCGGAGCGGTTGGGTTCGCGATCGAGTAGGGGCCGAACGTCGAAGCACATCCGGTAGCGTTGGTGGCGGTCAGGTTGTAGACGCCAGCTGCAACGTTGGTAAGGTTGGCCGAAGTGCCGACCGAAACGTTGGCGCTGTTGGTCCAGTTGTAGGTCAAGCCGGTACCGGTCACGGTCACGCCCGTGATTGAACCGTTTGAAAGTCCGCAACCCGCATCGGTAACCGTAGGCGTGCCGCTAAGGCTGGGCGCAGCGTCTACCGTGATGCTGAAGGTGGCCGTGTCGGAGCAACCGGCGACGTTGGTGCCGATCACCGTGTAGGTGGTGTTGGCCGTGGGGCTCACCGTCAGGGTGTTGGTCGTCGTGCCGTTGTTCCACAGGTAGGTGGCGCCACCGGCGGCGGTCAAGGTCACGCTCTGACCAGCGCACACGGTTGCGGTACCCGTTACGGTAACGGTCGGACGCGCCTCAACTGCAACGGTTGCGGTGCTGCTGTTGGAGCAGCCTGAACCGTCGGTAATGGTAACCGTGTAGCTTCCGGCAGTGGACACCGTGATGCTTTGCGTCGTTGCGCCCGTGCTCCAGAGGTAGCTGTAGCCCGCGGGGGCAGCGAGGGTCGTGCTTGAGCCCTGGCACACCGTGAGGGAACCGGTAACGGTCGGTGCCGCAAGGCCGCACGCGATGTTGTTCGCAAACGGAGCTGCCGTGAACGAGGCGCCCGTGAGGGCCACGGAGCTTGCGCCCGGACGGTAGTCGGGTGCCGTGTAGTTGTACGGCGTCGTCAAGATGTTGGCGGAGCTCAGCAGCGAGTCGTTGGCGTTGGCGCCAAAGAAGGCTTTGATGTCGAACGAAGCGCTCGTCTTGTAGAAGCCTTGGGCCGGACGGTAGCCCGCCAAGATGTTGTTTTTGAACAACAGGTTGCCGCTTGTGGCTTGACCTTCAGTCGAGGCGCCGTCGATAAACAGTCCCTTTTTGAAGTCCATGAAAATCGAGTTGTGGATTTTCATTTCGCTGTTGCGGCGCAGGCGAAGTGCGCGCTCGTGCTTGGGGTCAATCGTCGCGTTGACGTTTCCACGAAGCGGACCTACCGCCGTCACGTTCGAGAAGACTGCGGCCGTTTTGGGAATGTTGCTTGAACCGCTGCCGTCGTTGTCGCACTCAAAGCCTTCAGAGGTTGAGCCCGAAGACTGGTCGGCGATGGCCGGGTCGCGAACGATCAGCACGTACTGGATTTGTCCGCGGAAGCCGAAGTCGCAGTCCATATCGTCGTCGAGGCCGCGGTAGGCCACGAGGTGCTTCGCATTTACGGTACCGCCGAACCACTCAAACGAGTCGTCGTTGGTGTACGAAGTCTGCACGTAGTCGATCACCGTGTTGCGGCCTACGGAACCCATAGTGAGTCCGTTGATTTCCTTGTCGATTTGGTACGCGTAGCCACCGAACTCGATGCGCACGTACTTCAGCACGCCGCTGTTGTCGTTGTCGTTGGGGGTGGCGCCGCCGCCGTACTCCGAGTCAGCTGACACGGGGAGGCCTTCGATGTTGCCGATGCCGGCGGGCGTTCCCGCAGCAGCGTTGGCCGGCAGGTTGTTGGCGGCCTTGCCGAGCAGAATAATTCCGCCCCAGTCGCCAATAGCGCGGTTACCCACACCACCGCTCGAGGTGAACACGATGGGCGCCGTTTTGGTGCCGTTGGCGATGAGTTTCGAACCCTTGGTGATGATCAGGGCGGAACCCGCTACGGTTTTGTTGCCGCGAACCACGGTTCCGGGTTCAATCGTCAGCGTGGCTCCATCCTTAACATAGATCGGTCCGCTGATGAGGTAGGTGTTGTTGGCCGTCCAGCGCGTGTCGACCGTAATGTTGGCCGCTACGGTAACCGTCGGAGCCGGGTAAATCGTGTTGGCGGGGTCCCAGTTGGTCCACGAGTCGGTCCACATGGGCTCTGGTGCCGGCGCAAACGCGCCGCGGAACGACGTCGTCGTGAACTGCGGGAAGCCTTGGTCGTTGAAGTCGACGTTGCTCAGCGCCAGCGAACCCGCCGCAGGGCGGTAGTCCGGGGCCGTGTAGCTGTAGGGGCTCACCAAAAGGTTGGCGGCGCTCACCAGCGTGTCGTTCATGTTGTCGGCGATCCACTTCTTCGAGTTAAACGTGGCCGACGTGGTTACGATTTTATTTGAAGGCTGGCAACCTGCAATGATGTTGTTGCGGAAGCGCAGCAGGTCCTCACCCGCGCGGAGCTCGGTCGTGGTTCCGTCGATGTGAATTCCGCGCTTGAAATCCATAAAAATCGAGTTGAAAATCTTCATCTCGCTGTTGCGGCGCAGGCGAAGGGCGCGCTCAAACTTGCTGTTGATCGTGGCGCTAGGGTTACCGCGAAGCGGGCCAATAGCGGTGAAGTTGGCAAACATGGCTGCCGTCTTGGGCGTGTTGGTCGAGCCGCTTCCGTCGTTGTCGCACTCGAAACCTTCTGAGGTTGAGCCCGAAGACTGGTCGGCGATGTTCGGGTCGCGTACGATCAAACCGAACTGCACTTTGCCGCGGAATCCGAAGTCGCAGTCCATGTCGTCGTCCAGGCAGCGGTAGGCCACCAGGTGCTTGGCGTTCACGGTACCGCCAAACCACTCAAAGGCGTCGTCGTTGACAAACGAAGCTTGCAGGTAGTCAATTTCCGTGGCGGCACCTACCGAGCCAAACGTAAAACCGTTGATCTCCTTGTCAATCTGGTAGGCGTATCCTCCAAACTCCAGGCGTACGTACTTAAGTACCCCGCTGTTGTCGTTGTCGTCGGGGGTAGCTCCGCCGCCGTACTCTGAGTTGGTTGAAACGGCCAAACCCTCGATGTTTCCGATGCCGGCGGGCGTGCCTGCAGCAGCGTTGGCCGGGAGGTTGTTGGCGGCCTTACCCAAAAGCACAATGCCCCCCCAGTCGCCAATTTGGCGGCTGCCGGGAGCGGCGCTCGAGGTGAAGACAATGGGTTGCGAAGCCGTGCCGGCCGCGATCAGTTTCGCTCCTTTGGTCACGATAAGCGCAGAACCGGCCGTGGCGACGTTGCCGCGAATCACGGTTCCGGGCTGAATCGTCAGTACCGCATTGTTGGTCACATAAATCGGACCCGAAATCAGGTACACGTTGTTGGCCGTCCACGTCGTGTTCGACGTGATGTTGGCGGCTACGGTTACCGTAGGGGCGCCGTACACGGTGGTCTGGGGATCCCAATTGGTCCAACCGTTGGTCCACATGGGGGTGGGAGCTGGAGCGAAGGCCCCGCGGTAGTCCGTGGGCTCAAACTTCCAGTTCACTTGGGCAAACGACGAAGTCGTCAGGGCCGCAAATAGAAGGAGTGCGATTTTTTTCATGCGTAGGTTTACTATGTGGTGCAAACCTACCCGGGTAATACTACCTCAGTTTTACCGCATCGTTATAGTTCCGTAACTCCAATGCAACGCCAATGTTAAGTGCTTAAAGCTGGTAGGTCAGGCCCAGCGAAACGGTGGGTCCGAAATTGGTCCGCCACATTTGGTCGTCGCCCTCTGACCACCGCTGGTCGTTGTTGATGTCGTTGAAGAAAATCAAGTCCGGCGCCAGCAGGTCGCGGGCAGTAAACTTCAAACTGAGCTTTTTATTTACCTCTTGATTGATCGAAAGATCGAGCACGGCGCGCCCCTTTTCCCACACACTGGGTTCTTGGCTCGAGCCCACGATGAAAATGCGGTCGCCTACTTGGTTAAACGCGGCGCTTACGGTGGTTCCAGACTCCTCGTTTTGGTACTGAACTCCAGCGTTGATGACGTAGGGCGACTGACCTTGAAGCGGACGAATCGAGTCGCTGGCCGTGGTGGCATTCAACGTCACCCGCGAGCGAATTAGGGCGTAGTTGGCAAACACGGTAACCTTGCTCCACAGCGCGTGATCAGGGGTTCCGAGCAGTGTGCCCACCAGGAGTCGGCCTTCCAACTCCAATCCGTAGTCAACCGCCTTCGGAACGTTTACAAACGTGTATTCGGTTACTACGTCTTCGCGCGTAGCTTGCTCAATCGGGTTGGTGAAGTTTTTGTAAAAACCGGTCACCGACAGCACCTGGCCTTTACCGGGGTACCACTCGTAGCGAGCGTCAAAGTTGTCGATGGTTGAGCGCACTAAACTCGGGTTGCCCGTAACCACGTAGCGCGTTTGAAAGTCATAAAACGCAAACGGCGCGAGCTCACGGAATTCTGGGCGGTTCAGCGTGCGCGAGTACGAGACGCGCAGGTTTTGCGCGTCGTTCACGCTGTAGATGAAGTTGACCGACGGCAAAAAGTCGAGCTTGCTGCTCTCAACCTGCACCGTGTCGTTGTTGTCGGTTTTCGAGTACAGGTTTTGCTCGAAATTCTCGGCGCGGACGCCCCAGTTGATGCGCGTTTTTTCCATGATGCGCGTGTCGAACTGCAAAAATCCGTACCCCAAGGTAGCGTTGGCCAGGTAGGAGTCTGACGACTTCGTACCCTCGCGCATCGAGAATCCGGTGGTGGCGTTCATGTTGCCGTTGGCAAAAATTCCGTCAATGGGTTGATTAAGCAGCGACTGATCAAACGACATGAAGTTGGCCAGTACGTACCCAAACTGGCGCGCCGTGTAGGAGCGGTCGCGGTACTGAGCTCCGGCGCCAATTTTAACGTTGTTGCGAAGGCCCACCTTGACCATATCCAACGGCAGCTCAAACGTTGCCTGGCCGCTGGTGATGCCCTCGAGGTTCAGTCCATAAAAACGGCTGCCCGAGTAGTCGGGGCCCACCGACGTCGAAGTAATGCCCGCACGCCACGCCGTGTCGGCTACGTCGGTATCGCCGTAGTACAGCGTGTTGCGCAGGTTGGGTACGCTGCGCGAAATGCCGCTGTACGAACCCAGCCACTGAAACTTGCCCTTAAACGACTCGAAGTAGTGCGAACCGTTTAGCTGGCTGCTCACAATCTGGTTGTTGGTGAACCAGCGCGCACTTTGGCGGAGCACTTGATTCGGGGCGTCGATCGGCTGGCGGGTACCGTTGCGCATCAGCACGCGGTCTTGCGACGTAATCGAGTACAGATTCTTCCAGCCAATGGTCGTGTTGGGACCCACGCTGTAGGACACGTTGGCCAGCGCCCCCGCCAAGGTGTTGACCACGTAGTTGTCGTCGAGCAGGTCGCTTTCCATGAGCGAGGGCTCGCTCGAACCTACTGCGTTTTGCCATGATTGGCGACGGGTCGTGTTGTACTGGTTGCTCTGGCTGTAGGTCAGCGCATAAATGACGCCCAAGCGGTTCGCGCCAAGCTCCTTGCTTCCTCCGCCGCTGTACTGAAGCGACAAGGCGGGCATAAACATTTTGTTTTGCAGGCCCCAATCGTTTTGGAACTTCTGGGCGACGCCGACGCGCTCGGCGGAACTCAGCAAAAACATTTGGTTTGACGTCGGAACCCCTTGCGGCAGCGCCCGCGCACCGTTGTCGAGGCCCAGCCAGTCGGTGGAACTGCCTTGGTAGTCGAGGCGGTCCTTAAACGTAGTAATGGTATTGTAGCTGCTCGAAAAACTCACCTCCTGAAAGGCCTTGCCGGGAAAACTCTTGGTATTAACCTGAATCACGCCGCCGGCAAATTCGCCCGGAAGTTCCGCCGAAGCCGTTTTGACGATCACAAGGTTGTCGAGCAGGGCCGCCGGAAACACGTCAAACGCAAACGCCTTGCGGTCCGATTCGGTCGACGGCAGCGGGGCTCCGTTCAGGTAGGCCGCGTTGTAGCGGTCGTTGAGTCCGCGCACAATGGCGAATTTGTTGTCTTGAATCGAAGCGCCCGAAACGCGCTTGAGCACGTCGCCCGTGTTGCGGTCTGGAGTGCGGCGAATGGTTTCGGACGAAATACCGTCAGACACCGACGACAAGCTCTTTTGCTGGATCAGCAGGGCGTTCACGTTTTCGCGCACGGCCGACGCGGTGATGGTCACTTCCTCGAGGGACTCGCCCTTCGACAGCTCCATGGTGATGTTCAGCGTCGTTTCGCTTGCGGCACGCACCGTCACGCCCGTGATGGCCTTGTTGGCGAACCCAAACGACTTAACGACAACGGTGTAGGTACCTGGGGCGAGGCTCAGGCTGTATTCTCCGTCAAAATTGGTAATGGTGGTCAGCGACGTTCCTTCGACCAGCACCTGCGCCCCCGGCATAGTTTCGCCGGTTGAGCCGTCGACCACGGTTCCCGTGAGCTTGGCGGATTGGGCCCAAGCGGTGGAGGTTGCAATAAGTAAAGCCGAGAAAATGAGGAGGATGCGGTTCATAGCCTAGGGTGCGTTGCGTGATGCGTTCAGGGTGCAAAGCACGCGCAAGCGCTTAACCTCAAGTTTACGGGTATGTTAGCCCGATGTTATCAAGTTGGCTTAGCCCAAGTCGTTCAGCCAGGCTTCCAGTCGGTTAACGTCTTTTTGGTAGCTGTGCTTCCACATCCAGCGCGAAAGCCGAACAACCAGCGGCATCATCGCGAGGGTCACGCCGAGGCCGGTGATCAGAAGCTTTGGTTTCATCAGCAGCACCGACGCGTCGGGTTCGTTGGCGCCAATGGTTCCGCCCAAAAAGAACCCAGTCATCGCAGAAACCGGGAACGCGATTCCGGCCCAGTAGGTTTGAAAGCGATGCCAGTCGCGGAATTCCAGCAAAAGCTGCTCGGCAAACTGCCGGATCGGCTGGTCCATGCGCAACTGCCGAAGACGGCGTACCAGTGGAATCATGCGCACGGTCACCGCCGCATTAAACGCGACGAGCACCAAGATTCCGCCCCGCAAAATCCACGACGGAGTCACGGCGAGCACGTAGAGATAAAATGCGGTGATGACCAGCGAAAACGCAATACCCGCGTACTGACGTCGCAGGGCGTTGCGCACCAGGGGTGCCGGCGCAAAACTCCGCGGAGGCTGTGGTTCCGTCAAAACCGAGCGGGGTTCGGCCGACTTCCATGCGGCCTCGAGGTCGAATTCGCTTAACGGTTCGTGAGCCATTGCTGAAGCTGTTTTTTAATGCGGTGAACTTTGACGTTGACGTGGTTGGCGGTGATGCCGAGGGTTTCGCTAATTTCTTCAGCGCGGAACCCTTCAAGGTGCAGCGCAATCAGCGCCCGGTCCGCTTCGGGCAGGCGGACCAAAGCTTGGTGAAGTCGTTCGGCGGCATCGCTTCGGACTTCAGGGTCGTGGCCGGGCTCCGCGGTGGGTTCGGAAAGGGCGGCTGCGGGTCGCCGGTAGGCCTTGCGCTGCATCGTGAGCAACGTGTTCAATGCCACCCGATACAACCAGGTCGAGGCCTGAGCATCGCCCCGAAATGAACCCAGGGCACCGTGCACCTGAAGGTAAATTTCGTTCCAGGCATCGTCGGCTTCTTCGCCCCGCGGACAGTAAAGCCGAATCAGCTTGTGGAGCAGCCCTCGGTGGGCCTGCATGAGGTCCCAAGCCGATTCTGTGGCGGGGTTTTGCACGCTTACTTGCCGTTCCAGCCGTCAAAGAACCCTTGTTTGGCATCCTTGGCTGCGTCGGCTGCGTCGTTGGTACCCATCCACATTCCAAAAATGAGGGCGATCATTGCCAGGTGGGTGTACAGCCAAACCTTTTGCCAGCGCGGACGCGCGCCCCACGCTTGGTTCGGGTCAAACGGATCAAACACTAAAGCGATGCCGATTTGGGCGATGGCGGTTCCGGGATCGCGCTGCACCAGGAGGTAGTAGAGTCCGAGGGCGAAAAAGCCGCCGTAGAGCGCGCGGTTACTTTTTGGATTCATACCTCATTAGTGCTCGTTGCAGCGTCAATATTACAGCGCTGAACTCCGTCGCCCAATTAAGCCCGTTCCAAAAGGGCCACGAGTTCGCGTTGGACCGCCTGCTGCCGATCTAGGGCGTACCATTTATGCAAATCTTCGCTGTACCGATGGGCCCGATCGGGGTCGGCCTTGACCCGCTGAACAAGCTCTTGGGCCTCAGCGGGCCGTGGACCCCAGCTAGCAGTCACGTCAAACGCTTCATTCAGTTGAATCGTTTTTGGAATGCTGCGCCCCCCATTGGTCAGAAACTGGTCCATCAGCTCGAGGTTTTGGTCGCGCAGCAGTACGCGAGCCTCAATGCGGCCGTTGCTCGCTCGAGCAATCGCAGCCTGAACCGGAACGATTTGCGCGCCATCCCCACACCAGTGTTCGTTCAAAATCAGCCACTTGGTTCCTGGTTGGGCATTAAGTGCGGCGACCTCGGTTTCGGGCTCCAGACGCAGGCGCTGCGTCAAACGTTTCACGCGCTGCTGGTTGATAACTAAGTATTTGGCGTACGGATCTTCTTCGTTCGGAATCCCTTTCAGCAAATCCTCGAGGTATTGGTCAATGGGCAGAGCGCGGCTCCAGGCCTGCGCGAAGTCTTCAGCATTCCATGTCATGCTTCCGTTAACGCAATTTATGTTCCTTCGTTCGCGGCGTCTGGGCTGGCCGTCATATTGTCAGGTTGCTCGGCGAAGTCCTGCGGTTGGGCGTATCTTTGCCGCCCTGCAAACCACAGCCTAATTTAGGCTTTGGCCCGCACCCTGGAGAGGTGTCCGAGTGGTTGAAGGAGCGCGCCTGGAAAGTGCGTATATGGGAAACTGTATCGCGGGTTCGAATCCCGCTCTCTCCGCCAGAAACCGAGAAACCCGCAGCACATGCTGCGGGTTTTTTTGTGGATGACCGCGTCGAGTTTGCTCGAACGCGGGCAGGAGCAAAAAAGCCAGGCGGCGCGATCGCGCCGGCGGGTTTCGCGTTCTGATGCCATCCCTCCCACGGGATCTTTTGAGCGAAGCGATAAAAATCCCGCGCGCTCTGCGCCCAGTGCAATTCCCTTGCCTCGTGAACCGCGAAGCTAATCTCGCCGCATTCGCCCAACCACCCAACGCCCTAAAAAGGCCATCGGGAAGTACGCTAACCCCAGGTCGAGCACCACAAACCAACCGGGCGCCGGGACCATCTGCACCATCATGAGTCCGCCCACAAAAAACATCGCGCCCACAACGAGTACTCCCCAAAGCGACCACTTGGGCTGCCACCACGAAATCAATAAGGCACCGACCCACGTGCCCAATGCGTGCGCCAACCACGGAATCACAAAATGCTTCGGTTCCATCAGTGGGGCGGCGGCGGTCAGGCCCTCGGGCGTCGTCAAATCCAGCCCTGCGGGCGGCGGAATGAGGTAGGGACTCAGGCTGATCAGGATTCCGTTGGCGAATCCGCCCAGGGTTAGGGCCAGGGCCAAAAGCGCGGCAAACTTTAAAACGTTTAGCATGACTGGGAATTTGGATAAAACTTATGGCTCCCGTCGCAGCCCGGCATTTTTTGGCTGTGCCCGCATACGCAGTCGTTCATGCCTTTTCCGCGCAATATGCGGACGGTGAATTTCTCGATGCGCGCCGACAC
>JACCDM010222452.1_pt1 | contig 16149 bp, 14 predicted proteins | sample 7445851 | NCBI WGS metagenome assembly JACCDM01 (sample SAMN15323438, study PRJNA562643) | freshwater metagenome | isolation source: river surface water | place: USA:Blue River Watershed | collected 2017-08-16
CTGGGGAACCCCCCATGGCGCGGGCCAACACCCTGCCCTTGGTGTTCACCGTGCATGGTGCGCCGCCCTTGGAACGCGGCAGTCAGGTGCTTGTGAAAGTGCAAAGCATGGACCTGATCGCGCTGGACTTGCAAGTGCAATACCTGCAAACATTGGATGCAATTGAAGCCCAAGCTCAGCAGACCGAGGTTGAGGAAGATGAGGAGTTGGCTGCCGGCCCCTTGAACATCGCGATGGACCTGACCGAGGCCCCTGTCGAGGAATCTCAGCCATGAATTGGGCTTTGGGCCTGTCGCTGCTGCTGCATGGCCTGGTGCTGTCCATCCAATTGGGCGCCCCTGAAAGCACCGAACGCTTGGTGCGAGACACAGGACTGGAAGTGATCCTGGTCAACACCTTGTCAGATGAAAAAAAACCTGACAAAGCCAAAGCACTGGCGCAAACCCATTTGGCTGGTGGTGGCGAACGGACGCAAGCACGAGCCACCTCACCCTTGCCCAATACCGCTCAAACCCAAACCGGTGAAGCCGATGACCAACGCCAGAGCCAAATCGCCAAGCGCGAAATGGAACAAACTGAATTGTTGGCGCAGACCAAGCGCACACTCGCAGCCTTGAACGCCAACCCAGCCACTCAAAACAACCCTGAGATCGAACGTCAACGTCAGCAACTCTTGAAGATGCTGGCGCAGATTGAAAAACGCATCCAAGAAGAAAATGCGAGGCCGCGCAAACGTTATGTCAGCCCCAGCACCCAAGAAGCGTCGTACGCCGTTTATTACGACCATTTGAGGCGAAAAATTGAAGCCCGAGGCACCTTGTTTTTTCCTGAAGCACAAGGTCAAAAGCTTTATGGCAGTTTGATCATGGTCATCACCATTGATGCCCGCGGCCAGGTGCTCACCTGCGATGTCTCGCAAAGTTCGGGCAACCCGATTTTGGACATGCAAGCCAAAGCCATTGCCAAGCAAGCGGGGCCTTTTGGTCCATTCAATGACACCATGAAACGCCAAATGGACCAACTGGCTTTGGTGACCCGCTTCAGTTTTGACAACAGCAACACCTTGCAAACCACCTTGCAAGAACAATGAACATGCCTGTGTCTCGCCTGCTTCAAGCCTTGGTCCGTTGGGTGGCCTTGGTGGCTTTGTGTGGCTTGGGTTTGCAGATTTTTTTTGTGGCACGCATTGCCAGCATGCGCTATCTTGATCCTGTCTCAACGGCTTTTCAACGTTCTGAGGCGATGCGAATAGCCCGCCACAACCCCTCATTTCGCTGGCAACACGAATGGGTGGCCGCCACTGCACAACCCAAAAACATGAAGCGGGCGGTGATCGCCTCGGAAGACGACGTGTTTGCCAGTCATGGTGGCGTGCAATGGGACGCCATCGAGAAAGCGTGGAGCCGCAATGCACGCGCCATGGCACGCGCCCAAGCCCGTGCGCAGGCCAATGCAGGCCAAGCACCCCGCGCCAAGGTCGTGGGTGGGTCAACCATCACCCAACAATTGGCAAAGAATTTGTTTTTGAGCGGAGAGCGCACCATGCTGCGCAAAGCGCAGGAATTGGTGCTGACCCTCGCGCTTGAACAATTGTTGAGCAAAGAACGGATATTGACCATCTACCTCAACAGCGTGGAATGGGGCGAAGGCGTTTTCGGAATAGAGGCCGCTTCTCAACATTACTTCAAACGACCGGCCAGCCAACTCAATGCATGGGAATGTGCACGGTTGGCTGTCATGCTGCCCAGGCCCAAATACTACGAAAAATATGCCCGATCCCCTTACCTGGCGGGGCGCGCCCAAACCATCTTGGCCAGAATGCCCCAGGTGGCGTTGCCATGAGCAACACCACCACCCGCATCTTGGGCATTGACCCAGGTTTGCAATGCACCGGTTTTGGTGTGATCGAGAGCACTGGGGCACTTTTGCATTACGTGGCCAGTGGCACCATCACCACCACCCACTTGCCGCGCGACGATTTACCTGCGCGCTTGAAAGTGATTTTTGAGGGCATTGCGGCAGTGGTGTCACGTTATGAACCCCAAGAGTCGTCGGTTGAAATTGTGTTCGTCAACATGAACCCGCAGGCCAGTTTGTTGCTGGGTCAGGCGCGTGGCGCTTGTTTGACCGCACTGGTTCACCAGCAACTGCCTGTGGCCGAGTACACCGCCTTGCAAATGAAAAAAGCCATAGCGGGTCACGGCAAGGCCGCCAAAGCGCAGGTGCAAGAAATGGTGAAACGTTTGTTGAAGTTACCTGGTTTGCCTGGCCCCGATGCAGCTGATGCGCTGGGATTGGCGATCACACACGCCCATGCGCGTCACGCCACAGGCCTGCTGGCCCAGGCCCATCTCACCAAGCCGGTGCGAGTTGCGCCAAACCGCGGGGCGCCGCTTTCTCATCGTCAAAGCTGACCAATTCGTAGCACTCGGGGTGGTCAAGCAATTCACGCAACAATCGATTGTTCAGGGCATGGCCTGAGCGAAACGCGCTGTAAGCGGCCAGCAATGGTCGCCCCAACAAATACAAGTCGCCCATGGCGTCCAAGATTTTGTGCTTCACAAATTCATCGTCATAGCGCAGCCCATCGCTGTTGAGGACTTTGTAATCGTCCATCACGATGGCATTGTCCAATCCACCCCCCAATGCCAAACCATTGGCCCGCATCTGCTCGACATCTTTGGTGAACCCAAAGGTGCGTGCACGAGCGATGTCTTTCACATAGCTGCCTGTTTCGGTGTCGAACTCCACCCGTTGGCCGGTGGAATCCACAGCTGGATGTTGGAAGTCAATTTCAAAACTCAGCTTGAAGCCATGGTGCGGGCTCAGACGTGCCCATTTGATGTTGTCACCCTCACCCTCTTGCACTTGCACAGCTTGGGTGACTCGAATGAAACGCTTGGGCGCGTTTTGCAACACCACCCCCGCGCTTTGCAGCAAAAAGACAAACGAAGCCGATGAACCATCCAAGATGGGCACTTCTTCGGCAGTGATGTCCACGTACAAATTGTCCAGTCCCAACCCAGAGCAAGCCGACATCAAATGCTCGACCGTGTGCACCTTGGCCCCTTGTGCCGAGATGGTGGAGGCCATGCGGGTGTCGGTGACCGCGGTGGCGCTGACGGGGATGTCCACCGGATGTGCCAAATCGACGCGCCGAAACACAACCCCTGTGTCCGGCGGGGCTGGACGCAAAGTCAACTCCACCCGTTGGCCGCTGTGCAAGCCGACGCCAACAGCGCGGGTGATGGTTTGAAGGGTTCTTTGTTTCAGCACGGATGCGATTTTAGTCAGCCTGTTTGCGCAAGAAAGCAGGAATCTCGTAATTGTCCATGCCACCAGAGGACATGGCATCAACCCTTGCAGCTGCTTGGGTGCGGTTGGTGCGCCATACGCTGGGCACATTGACATCGCCTGCGGGTGTTGGAGTGGCCAAAGTGGTGGGCGCGGACATCGTCTCGCTGCTGGCAGACATGCTGGGTGCGATCGACGTCACCGGACTTGGAGCCACAGACATGGTGGACTGGTTGGGGGTGTACGCCACGTCATGGGTGCCTGTGCGGATCACGGACAAAGGAGGCGCCACGCGTCGACCCGCTTGGGCCAAGCCGGTAGCCACCACCGTGACACGGATTTGGTCTCCCAAGCTTTCGTCATAGGCCGTGCCATAAATGACATGCGCTTCTTGTGAAGCAAAAGCGCGGATGGAGTTCATGGCTTCGCGCGACTCGGCCAAACGCAACGCACCTTTGGCGGCGGTGATCAACACCAACACACCTTTGGCACCAGTCATGTCCACACCTTCCAGCAATGGGCAGGCCACGGCTTGTTCAGCGGCAATGCGCGCACGGTCTGGACCGCTGGCCGTCGCTGTACCCATCATGGCTTTGCCTTGCTCGCTCATGACGGTGCGTACGTCCTCGAAGTCGACGTTCACCAAGGCTTCCACATTGATGATTTCAGCAATGCCACCCACCGAGTTTTTCAGTACATCGTTGGCAAATGCAAAGGCTTGGTCTTGGCTGACATCGTCACCCAACACTTCTTGCAGTTTTTCATTGAGCACCACGATGAGTGAGTCGACATTGGCTTCGAGCTCGGCCAAACCCGCTTCGGCATTGGTCATGCGACGACCGCCCTCCCAATCAAATGGCTTGGTCACCACGCCCACGGTGAGAATGCCCATTTCACGCGCGACACGAGCCACCACCGGGGCTGCGCCGGTGCCTGTACCACCACCCATCCCGGCAGTGATGAACACCATGTTGGCACCTTGCAGCACTTCACGAATCGTCTCAATGGCGGCTTCAGCTGCCGCTTGTCCGCGCTCTGGCTTGCTGCCTGCGCCCAAACCGTTGTCGCCCAATTGAATGGTGCGATTGGCTGAACTGACCTTGAGCGCTTGGGCATCGGTGTTGGCGCAGATGAATTCCACACCGCGCACACCACTGGTGATCATGTGTTCCACGGCGTTGCCGCCGCCACCACCGACACCAATGACACGGATTTGCGTGTTGGAGGTGAATTCTTGTTTTTCGATCATTTCAATGTTCATGTTGTTTCTCCGAAATTTTGTATTGCAGTTGCCTTGAATTTGTTGTTGTGTGAATGGACATCGATCAGCCAGGGGGTGCGCCACGTATACACGGTCGCCATCGTCGACCTGTGAATACGCGGGGACTGGCCAGCAACTGAGGGGTGAATAGGATGTTGTTCATGATCAGAAGTTCCCCACAAACCAGTCTTTGACGCGTCCCATGGCTGTTTTCATCGACCCGTTTTTCTGAGCCACCCGGAAACCTCGCAAACGCGCCATGCGGGCTTCTTCCAGCAATCCCATGACGGTGGCCGCACGTGGGTGCGACACCATGTCAGACAAAGCACTGCTGTAACGAGGAACGCCTCGACGCACCGCTTTCAAGAAGATGTCTTCACCCAACTCGATCATGCCGGGCATCATGGCACTGCCACCCGTGAGCACAATGCCCGAGGACAACACCTCCTCGTAGCCTGAATCGCGCAGCACCTGCTGCACCAGCGAGAAAATTTCTTCGATGCGTGGTTCGATCACGCCCGCCAAATTTTGTCGACTCAGCATGCGCGGACCGCGGTCACCCAGACCGGGCACTTCCACTTGGACATTGGGATCTGCCAACAGTTGTTTGGCAAAACCCGATTCCACTTTGATGTCTTCGGCGTCTTTGGTTGGGGTGCGCAGTGCCATGGCGATGTCGCTGGTGATCAAGTCACCCGCAATCGGAATCACAGCGGTGTGGCGAATGGCGCCACCTGTGAAGATGGCAATGTCGGTACTGCCCGCACCAATGTCGACCAAAGCCACACCCAATTCGCGCTCATCGTCCGTCAACACGGACAAGCTGGAAGCCAACGGATTGAGCATCAAGTGGTCCACATCCAATCCGCAGCGGCGGACACACTTGATGATGTTTTCGGCCGCGGTTTGGGCGCCAGTCACGATGTGCACCTTGGCTTCCAAGCGAATGCCACTCATGCCAATCGGTTGCTTGACATCCTGTCCATCGATGATGAATTCTTGCGGTTCCACCAACAGCAATCGCTGATCGGTGGAAATGTTCACGGCTCTGGCGGTCTCCACCACGCGAGACACATCAGCAGCGGTCACCTCGCGGTCTTTCACAGCCACCATGCCTTGCGAATTCATGCCGCGGATGTGGCTGCCTGTGATGCCGGTGTACACCCGGGTGATTTTGCAATCGGCCATCAACTCGGCCTCTTTCAAAGCTTGTTGAATGCTTTGCACAGTGGCATCGATGTTGACCACCACGCCGCGTTTCAAGCCGCTGCTGGGTGCAATGCCCAGCCCTGCCACTTTGAGTTCTGCGCCAGGCAAAACCTCAGCCACCACCACCATGACTTTGCTGGTGCCAATGTCCAAGCCCACCACCAAATCTTTGTACTCTTTTGCCATGGAACCCTCTTTGTACTTACCTTGTTGTCGTTGAATTCAGCGTACTCACGCCGCGCAATCGCAAGGCATACCCATTCGCATGCCTCAAATCTGCTGCTTCCAATGCTTGCGCCTGACGTCCATAGCGCTGGCTGACTTGCGCCAATGTTTGAGTGAAGCGCTGAACACGCGCCAATACCTCTGTCTCTTGTCCGCGCCCCAACTCCAACTGCGCGCCGTTTTTCATGCGGGCTCGCCAGCTGCCGCGTCCGGTCAATTCCAAGCCTTGCAACACCATGTTCAACTTGGCGAACTCGGGAGAGAGCTGGTTGAACATGTGCAGCACCCTTGCCGATTCGGCATCCGGACCAACCAGGTGTGGCATGTCCTCGTTGTCCAGTTCTCCAAAGTTGGCACCAAACACCTCACCCTGCCGATTCACCAAACGAGAATCTGATTCATGGCCCCAGTAAGCCACGGGTTCATGCTCGTACAAATCAACACTCAATCGATCTGGAAACTCACGCCGAACCATGGCACTTCGCACCCAAGGGACGTTCTCAAATGCGGTGCGCGCTTGCGCCAAATCGACAGTGAAAAAACTGCCATTCAATCGTGGCACCACATTGGCCCGCAAAGTGACCTCGTTGTTGTGTCGAACATCGCCTTGTACCGTGATCGTGGTGATCGCGAAGATGGGATGACGCAACAACCACCAGAACGACGCCCCCACACAGACCACGATGAACACGACCATCAACACCAAACTGGTGATGTTCATGAGCCGAATGTCCATGGCCAGTTCAGGCGGGTTGTGCATGGAGTCGTAGGGCGGGTTCATGCTTGCAACGCCCCCAAATGGCTGTCCAAGCGGGCCTGGCTGAGGCTTTGCATGCACAAATCAGGGTATGACAACCCTGCAGCTCTGGCCGACATGGGGACCAGAGAATGATCAGTCATGCCTGGACTGGTATTCATTTCCAGCAAAAAGGGTTTGCGGTCGCTGGCGCGAATCATGACATCGGCACGACCCCATCCACGGCATCCCAAGGAACGGTATGCCGCCACGCTCAGGGCTTTGATGGTTTCTTCCTCGGCAGGCGGTAAACCACTGGGGCAGTGGTACTGGACCGCATCAGTGAAATATTTGTTTTGATAGTCGTATGCACCCTGTGGAGCGGAGATGCGCACCACAGGCAATGCATGCGCATCTTGTCCTTCACCCAACACAGGGCAAGTCACTTCCTCACCCTCGATAAATGTCTCACACAACAAATCGGGGTCGTACTGGGTGGCCAAGGCCACTGCTGCTGCCAACGAACCGGCATCCAGCACCTTGGTCACACCGATGGACGATCCTTCATGTGGTGGTTTCACGATCAAGGGCAAACCCAGTTCTTGGGGAATCTTTGCAATGCGCTCTGGTGTCTGCAAATGAGGGGGCAACCACACCGCTGGTGGCGTGGACAAGCCCTCGGCCATCCACAATCGTTTGGTGAGTTGCTTGTCCATGGCCATGGCAGACGCCATCACACCCGAACCTGTGTACGGAATGCCCAACAATTCCAACGCGCCTTGGACCGTGCCATCCTCACCATGTCGACCATGCAAACTGATGAATGCGTGGGTGAACTGTTGATCACGCAAACTTTGCAAACTGTGCTGCGCTGGATCAAAGCCGTGCGCCTTCACACCCAAAGAAAGTAGTGCTTTGAGCACCCCTTGTCCTGACATGAGGGAAATGTCGCGCTCGGCCGAATGCCCACCCATGAGGACAGCCACTTTGGCAGTGTTGACGTCAAATGCTTTCATCATCGAACCACCTGCAAATGCGGCTGACCAGTTGCCGATGCTTGTGCCACCAACTTGGCGGGCAACTGACCAATACTGCCCGCGCCCATGCACAGCACCACATCGCCGTCTTGCGCTTGTTCGCGCATCAACGCTTCCAATTGACTCAGATCTTGGGCGAAAACCAAGACTTGTTGTCCTGCCACACGCACTGCGTGCGCCAAGGCTCGGCCATCTGCTGCGGCGATCGGCTCTTCGCCGGCCGCATAAACCTCGGTCAACCACACCACGTCCGCCAAACGCAAGACCTGGACAAAATCTTCAAAACAATCGCGCGTACGGGTGTAGCGGTGTGGCTGGAATGCCAGCACCAAGCGCCGACCCGGGTAAGCCCCTCGTGCCGCTGCCAAGGTGGCCGCCAATTCCACGGGATGGTGGCCATAGTCCTCGATGACGGTGTACCCACCACCTGCGGCTGCAGGGGCTAGACCATGAATTTGGAAACGACGACCGACACCTTTGAAATCAGCCAAGGCTTGCACCACGGCTTCATCGGGCACATTCAATTCCACCGCGACCGATATGGCAGCCAAGGCATTGCGCACATTGTGTTCGCCGGGCAGGTTCAAATCGATGTGCATGTCTGGCAGGGTCACGCCGTTGCTGCGGGTCACACGGAACTGCATGCGTGAACCGACCGCTTTGACATCTTGTGCACGCACCTGTGCATGCGCCGACAAACCATAGCTGGTGATGGGGCGAGATACATCGGCAAAAACGCTGCTGAGCACAGGGTCATCGGCACACAAAATCGCTGCGCCATAAAACGGCATGCGGTGCAAAAATTCAATGAACGCACCCTTGAGCTTGTTGAAGTCATGGCCATAGGTGTCCATGTGGTCTGCATCGATGTTCGTGACCACCGACATGATCGGGTTCAAATTGAGGAATGAGGCATCCGACTCATCGGCCTCGACCACGATGTAATCCCCTGAACCCAATTTGGCATTGGCACCCGCACTGATGAGTCGCCCACCAATCACAAACGTTGGATCCATGTTGGCAGCCGCCAGCACACTGGCCACCAAACTGGTGGTGGTGGTTTTGCCATGCGTGCCTGCAATGGCAATCCCTTGTTTCAAGCGCATGAGTTCGGCCAGCATCACGGCACGCGGAACCACGGGCACTAATTTTTGATGTGCCGCCACCACTTCGGGGTTGTCGGCATGCACCGCTGTGGAGGTGACCACCGCTCCTGCGCCTGCAATGTGGACTGCATCATGGCCCACTTGGGTCCGAATGCCCATGGCTTGCAGACGGCGTAGGACTGGGCTGTCCGAAATATCAGACCCTGAAACCGTGTAACCCAGGTTGTGCAAGATTTCGGCGATGCCGCTCATGCCAGCGCCACCGATACCGACAAAATGCACATGACTGATGGCGTGCTTCATTTCAGCACCTCGACACAGGCTTGTGCCACGTCATGAGCCGCCGCAGTTTGTCGCAAACCATAGGCCTTCACAGCTTTTTCCAATAATTGCTCACGGTTCAATTGCATTAAAAAATCAGCCAGTGACGCAGGGGTCCAAATTTTTTGCGACATGAGCCATCCCGCATCTTGTGACGACAAAAACCGGGCGTTGGCGGTTTGATGGTCATCGACGGCATGTGGGAATGGGATCAACAAGGCTGCAGCACCCACAGCCGCCAATTCACTCACCGTGCTGGCCCCTGCCCTGCAAATGACCAAATCCGCTTGGGCGAACGCTTGGGCGGTGTCGTTGATGAAGGGCACCAACTCTGCTTGCACATGGGCTGCCGCATAACTGTCTTGCAAACTTTGCAAATGCTTGGCACCACCTTGATGGACCACCAATGGGCGTTGCGCTTCGGGAATCAAGGCCAAGGCTTGGGGCACCACACTGTTCAAGGCTTGTGCACCCAAACTGCCACCCACCACCACCAAGCGCAACGGACCCGAGCGGTTGGCGAACCTTTCCTGGGGCGGCTCTTGATGCAAGAATTCTGGGCGCAAGGGATTGCCCACCCATTCACTGCGCGGCAACACTTGAGGGAAAGTGCTCAATACCCGATCAGCCACCTGCGCCAACACCTTGTTGGCCATGCCTGCGATTGAATTTTGTTCATGCAATACCAATGGTTTGCCACACAACACCCCCATCATGCCGCCAGGGAAAGTGATGAAACCACCCAAACCCACCACCACATCGGGTTTGACACGGCGAATCACCCTCAGGCTTTGCCAAAAGGCTTTGAGCAAGTTGAGCGGCAACAACGCCAATGTGATCAGTCCCTTGCCACGAACACCGCCAAATTGCACCACCTCAAAAGCAAAACCTTTGGCAGGCACCAATTGGCTCTCCATGCTGGGTGCAGGTGCGCCAAGCCAATGCACGCGCCAGCCCTGTTGTTGCAGGACATCGGCCACAGCCAAGCCTGGGAAGATATGTCCTCCTGTGCCTCCAGCCATGACCAAGGCGGTGCGTCCTGTCATACACGACCTCCATGCATCAGCAATCGGTTCTCGTAGTCCACGCGAAGTACGATGGCCAAAGCGATCATGTTGAGCAAGATGGCTGAACCCCCGTAACTCATCAGCGGCAAGGTCAGGCCTTTGGTCGGCAAGGCACCCAAGTTGACGCCCATGTTGATGAAGGCTTGAAAACCCATCCAGATACCTACGCCTTGCGCGACCAAGCCCGCAAACACGCGGTCCATGGCGATGGCTTGTCGACCAATGAACATGATGCGACGGGTCAACCACATGAAGACACCGATGACCAAGACCACGCCCACCAAACCAAATTCTTCGCCAATCACGGCCAGCAAGAAATCAGTGTGGGCCTCTGGCAGCCAATGCAGTTTTTCAACACTGCCACCCAAACCCACGCCAAAGATTTCGCCCCGGCCAAAGGCGATCAGAGAATGGGAGAGTTGAAAACCTTTGCCCAAAGCATGCTCAGCACCAAAGGGGTCCAGGTAGGCAAAAATGCGCTCACGCCGCCAAGGTGACAAGGCGATCATCAAACCAAACGCCACCACCAAGATGCTGCTGATCAACAAGAACATGCGGGCATTGACACCTCCTAAAAACAAGATGCCCATGGCGATGACCGCAATCACCAAAAACGCACCCATGTCAGGTTCTGCCAACAGCAAGGAACCCACGATGGCAATCGCGACTCCCATGGGCGTGACCGCAGCAAAAAACCGCTCTTTCACATCCATTTTGCGCACCATGTAGTTGGCCGCATAAAGCAAGGTCCCCAACTTCGCCAATTCAGACGGCTGAAAGTTCATCACGCCAAAGCTGATCCAACGCCGTGCGCCGTTGACACTCTTACCGATAAAGGGGAGCAACACCACAATCAACAAGACAATCGATGCGATGAAGACCCATGGCGCGACTTTTTCCCAGGTATCCATGGACACTTGAAAAACCAATAGCGCCGCGACAAAACCAATCCCCAGTGCCATGGTGTGTCGAAACAAATACTGTGTTTGTGAAAAGCTGTTGGATGCCGTGTTTTCATGCAAAGCGATGGAGGCCGAATACACCATGACCAGACCCCACAAGAGCAATCCACCGATGGCCCAAATCAAGGCCTGATCAAAGCCCTTGACCGTGCCGGGTGCAGCGCCGGTTCGTGTGAATTCATGGCCTTGCACCCGCACGGGCAGTGCGTCGATGCCCTCTTTGGGTTCGTTGCCAAACCATTTGCCAATGCGCTGTCCCCAGCCGAGGGTGTGCTCACTCATGCGGTACCCTCTAGCAGTTGCAGGTCGTGAACGGCTTGGGTGAATGCCTCTGCTCTGGCCACATAGTTGGTGTACATGTCCAAGCTGGCACAAGCAGGCGACAACAACACGGCGTCACCTGTTTGCGCCTGTTGTGCGGCCATTTGCACCGCCTCTGTCATGTCTGAAGCCTTTAGCAATGCCACTCCACTGGGTTGCAGCACTTCAGCCAACAATGGCGCATCACGTCCAATCAAGACCACGGCCCTGGCAGAGCGGATAACTGGGTCCATCAATGGGCTGAAGTCTTGCCCCTTGCCATCACCACCCAGGATGACCACCAGCTTGCGCTCTGTACCCAAGCTGTTGATGGCCGCGACCGTGGCACCCACATTGGTACCTTTGCTGTCATCCACATATTCAACATCACCCACGATGGCCACCGACGCCAATCGATGCGGTTCGCCGGTGTATTCACGCAAACCATGCAGCAGCGGTGCCAAGCTGTTTGTGCAGGTGCTGGACAACGCCAATGCCGCCAGTGCATTCAAGGCGTTGTGTTGACCACGGATGCGCAATGCATCTGCAGGCATGAGTCGCTGGACATGCAACTCTTCCTGCACAAGCTTGCCACGCTTGCCAACGGATTCTTCCAATGGGGCTGCACGAACCAACCAGGTCATGCCGTTTTCCACGGACAAGCCAAAATCGCCAGGCATTTGTGGCAGGTCTGCACCAAAGCTGATGCGTGGCCGGGGCAATGCTTTTTTGTCGGTGGGGTCTTCAGGCCACCACTTCATCACCGCTTGGTCATGGCGAGGCAATACCCCGATCACACCTGGCGCAGCCCAAACTTGGGCTTTGGCTTGACCATAGGCATGCATGTCGCCATGCCAATCCAAATGGTCTTGGGTGAGGTTCAATACAGAAGCGGCGGTGGGGGCAAAGTTGTCAACGCCATCGAGTTGAAAACTGGACAACTCCAACACCCAGGCCTGCGGCAGATCATCCAAATGTGAACGCAAAGTGTCGAGCAAACTCGGACCAATGTTGCCAGCCACTGCCACTTTCAAACCCGCCCGCTTCAAGAGCAAGCCGGTCAGGCTGGTCACGGTGGTTTTGCCATTGGTGCCGGTGATGGCCAGCACTTGGGGTTGGTAGGGGGTTTCTGCTGTGCCGAGGTGCTTTAAAGCATGGGCGAACAAACTCAGCTCGGTACCAACCCACAAACCACGTGCTTGCGCGGCTTGCCAAACAGGCAGCACCTCAAGCGGTGTGAGTCCAGGGCTTTTGAAGACGGCGCGCACATCGCTTTGCTCGATCAATTCGGCAGTGAATGCTTGCGACTTGAATTCAACTTGCAGACCTTCTGCTTGCAAATTCACTTTGCCAGGTGGCTCGGCTCTGTTGTCTACCACCGTCACCCTTGCGCCTTGCCACACACACCAACGCACCATCGCCAAGCCGGAATCGCCCAGGCCCAGGATGAGGATGTGATGGTCTTTGAACAAGTTCATGATCAGCGCAACTTCAGGGTGGACAAGCCCACCAAACACAACAACATGGTGATGATCCAAAACCGAACCACCACCTGGGTTTCTTTCCAACCTGTCTTTTCAAAATGGTGATGCAAAGGCGCCATCTTCAAAATCCGACGACCTTCGCCGTATTTGCGTTTGGTGTATTTGAAATAGGTGACTTGCAACATGACCGACAAAGCTTCTGCCACAAAGATGCCGCCCATGATGGCCAGCACAATTTCTTGCCGCACGATGACCGCGATCGTGCCCAATGCCGCACCCAAACCCAAAGCGCCCACGTCACCCATGAACACTTGAGCAGGATGGGTGTTGAACCATAAAAACGCCAAACCTGCACCCGCCATGGCGGCACAAAACACCAGCAATTCGCCGGCACCAGGGATGTGTGGGAAGAACAAATATTTGGAATACACCGCACTGCCTGTCACATAGGCAAACACGCCCAACGCTGATCCCACCATGACCACTGGCATGATGGCCAATCCATCCAAGCCGTCGGTCAAGTTGACCGCATTGCTCGAACCCACAATGACCAAATAGGTCAAGATGACAAAACCCAAGACGCCCAAGGGATAACTGATTTCTTTGACGAAAGGCAGCAATAAACCAGCTTTGGGTGGCAAATTCACGTCAAAGCCCGAACGCACCCAGCTGAAGAACAATTCCAAAACGCGCAAATTGCTCACCTCGGAAATGCTGAACACCAGGTAAAGCGCCGCCAGCAGTCCGATGAGCGATTGCCAAAAGTATTTTTCCCTTGAGCGCATCCCTTCCGGGTCTTTGTTCACCACCTTGCGCCAATCATCCACCCAACCAATGGCACCAAAACCCATGGTCACGATCAGCACAATCCAAACAAATCGATTGGACAGATCCACCCACATCAGGGTGGCCAACGCAATGGACAACAAAATCAAAACACCACCCATGGTGGGTGTACCTGACTTGCTCAAATGCGCTTCAATGCCATAGCCCCGGATGGGCTGGCCGATTTTCAATGCTGTGAGTTTTCGAATCACCACTGGACCAGCCACCAAGCCGATCAACAAGGCTGTCATCGCCGCCATCACCGCACGGAATGTGAGGTATTGAAACACCCGCAAGTATCCATATTCAGGTGAGAGGCCTTGAAGCCATTGCGCCAAACTCAGCAGCATGTGGCCTCCTGGTAAACCTGTGTTTTTTCTTCTGATTGCAAAGCTTGCACCACACGCTCCATGCGCATGAAGCGCGATCCCTTGACCAAGACGGTTTGCAATTGCGGCAATACCGCCTTCACCTGTTGAATCATGCTGTCCACATGATCAAAGTGCTGTGCATTGATGCAAGCATGCGCTGTATGCACAGCCAATTCGCCCAAGGTGAACACATGATCAATGCCTTTTTCCTGGGCATATCGACCCATCTCTGCATGGAATTCAGGTCCCTGATCACCCACTTCACCCATGTCACCCAACACCAGTAAACGAGGTCCAGCCGATTGACCCAGCATATCGATGGCGGCTCGAACAGAATCTGGATTGGCGTTGTAGCTGTCGTCAATCAAGGTGATGGCATGACCCATCCAATTCAAAGCGATGGCTTTGGAGCGGCCCTGTACCGCTTGGAATAGCGCCAAACCTTGGGTGATGGCTGCCAGTGGAACACCAGCCGCCAACGCACAGGCGGTAGCCGCCAAGGCGTTGTGCAAATTGTGTTCACCAGCCAAAGCCAAGGTGGTGTTGATTTCACCCAAGGGGGTTTGCATTTGCAACTGCCACTGCATATTCAGCCATTGGGCATGCAAAACATGCACTGATGCATGCGGCGCACCAAAGTCCATCACAGTTCGCGGGTGGGCCAATTCACGCCAAACGTCTGTGAATGCATCATTGGCGGGGTAAACGGCCACACCCTCCAATGGCAAGGCAGTCAACACGGCCCCGTTTTCCTGCGCCACCGCTTTCACCGTCTGCATGAATTCTTGATGCTCGCGCTGCGCGTTGTTCACCAATGCGACGGTGGGTGAGGCCCATTGCGACAGTTGCGCGATTTCACCAGGATGGTTCATGCCCAGTTCCAGCACCGCGATGCGGTGGTGTGCGCGCAAGCGCAGCAAGGTGAGCGGCACACCGATGTCGTTGTTGAAATTACCCTGTGTGGCCAAGGCATGCTCGCCTTGCCAGGCTTGCAGGATGCTGGCCAGCATTTGGGTGACCGTGGTCTTGCCGTTGCTGCCAGTGACCGCGATGACCGGCCATTGGAATTGCTTGCGCCATTGGTGCGCCAATTGCCCCAGCGCCCATTTGGTATCGGCCACCTCGATTCCCATCAATCCCGCTTGCGCCAAGCCTTGTTCGGCGATCGCGACTTTCACACCCAACGCAGGGAGTTCGGGCAAGAAGGCATGGGCATCAAACCGCTCCCCCCGCAATGCCAAGAACAAATCATCGGCTTGAACGGTTCGGCTGTCGGTGTGCACCCTCGCCACGGTTTGTTCGGGGTCGCCCACCAATCGGCTGCCAGGCAACCATTCATGGATTTGTCGCAAACGGAGGTTCATCACCTGGTTCATGCGCCCCCCCAATGGTGAAGCGCCAAAACCGCATGATCCACATCAGAAAACCCGTGTTGGACACCTTGGATTTCTTGGTAGGTTTCATGCCCCTTGCCTGCAATGAGAACCACATCGCTGGCAGTGGCTTGGGCAATCGTGTCCGCGATGGCCAAGGCGCGGTCCACCTGCACCTTGGCAACGCTGGGGTGCAACAAACCTTCTTGCATCTGAGCCAGGATTTGCCATGGGTCTTCGCTGCGCGGATTGTCACTGGTCAGACACACCATGTCGGCTGCTTTCTCTGCAGCACGTGCCATGGGAGCGCGTTTGCTCTTGTCACGATCCCCACCACAACCCAGCACACAGATCAAACGACCTGCACGGGCGTCTGTCCACGGGCGCAAAGCCTGCAAAGCTTTTTCAATCGCATCGGGTGTGTGGGCGTAGTCCACCACCACTGCCGGTTGCGCATCTGACCCCAATCGCTGCATCCGACCTGGCACAGCCTGCAAACCTTCACAGGCCTGAACAGCTTGATGAAGTGAAAAGCCCAAATCTCGCAAAGCAGCGATCACACCCAACAAATTGAGCAC
>JACCDM010310854.1_pt1 | contig 16147 bp, 12 predicted proteins | sample 7445851 | NCBI WGS metagenome assembly JACCDM01 (sample SAMN15323438, study PRJNA562643) | freshwater metagenome | isolation source: river surface water | place: USA:Blue River Watershed | collected 2017-08-16
GGTGCTGCGGAGTACACTCGTAAGCAATTAGATGAATTAACTGATTTTGTTCGTCGGCCACAGATCGGAGCGAAAGGCTTAATTTATGCACGCGTTCAGCCGGATGGTATCGTGAAATCATCTGTAGATAAATTTTATTCAGAAGCTGATTTGGCGACTTGGGCTAGTGCATTTGATGCAGCACCGGGGGACTTAATCTTGATTCTATCGGGAGATGGAGATAAGGTACGTAAGCAGTTAAACGAATTGCGTTTAGAGATGGGTAATCGCATGGGATTGCGTGATCCGAATAATTACAAAGTGCATTGGGTGGTTGATTTCCCATTGTTGGAATATGGCGAGGAAGAGGACCGTTGGTTCGCTATGCACCATCCATTCACCAGTCCAAAGCCTGAGGATATCGCATTCATGGAAGCTGGGGAATTGGGTAAAGTTCGTGCGAACGCTTATGACTTAGTTGTGAATGGTGTGGAAGTGGGTGGAGGTTCTATCCGAATCTTCCAGAAAGATTTGCAGTCGAAGATGTTTAAGGTATTAGGTTTCACGGCGGAAGAGGCGCAGGCGCAATTCGGATTCTTATTAGATGCTTTTGAATATGGTGCTCCTCCACATGGTGGACTGGCATTTGGTTTCGATCGTTTGTGCTCGTTATTTGGGGGAACGGAATCGATTCGTGATTACATCGCTTTCCCTAAAAACAATGCGGGTCGAGATGTCATGATTGATTCACCATCGCCGTTGGCGCAAGCACAATTGGATGAGTTGAAAATTAAAACGACGGTATAGTTTGTCGTAGATATAAGTAAAAAGGGGGCCAAAACGCGGCCCCCTTTTTTTGTTAAAAATCGTAATGGAAAACGGGGCTCGTCCATTCGCCTGCGTTTATATTAATGATTTCTTTAATATTTCCGTGGTGGATATCAAATACCCAGCCGTGCAAATGTGGAAATTGCCTTTTTTCCCAAGCTTTTTGAACAATAGTTGTTTTGGCCAAATTCTGAATCTGCTCCTCCACATTTAGCTCTACAAGCCGGTTAAATCGCGCTGTCTCATCAGAGATTTCATGCAAATCAATGTAGTGTTTCTCGTACACTTCCTTGATGTTGCGTAGCCATTTATTAATTAGGCCAAAATCATGGTTAGTCATCGCGGCCTTAACCCCTCCACAATTGTAGTGGCCACAAACGATAATGTGCTTCACTTCTAATACTTCTACCGCATATTGTAACACAGATAAAAGATTGATGTCTGTATGCACCACCATATTGGCCACATTTCGGTGAACGAAAATGTCACCTGGATCTGCATGCGTGATTTCCTCAGCTGGGACTCGGCTATCTGCGCAGCCTATCCACAGAAAAAGCGGATTTTGATCCTTTGACAAATTGTCAAAATAGGTGGGATCTAACTCGAGACGCTCACTAGCCCAAGCTTTATTACTTAATAGTAATTTTTTATATTCTTTCATTTTTATTTCTTTTTGAGGTCGACTTCAATGCCGCGTTCGTTTGCTGTACTTATAAATTCCTGAATTAATAAGTGAATATCGTGATCCATAAAATGCACTTTGGTTGTATCGATAAACACTTCTGATCCTGCTGGTATTTTTCTTAGGTTCTCTTTCAAGGACATTTTGTGCAGGAATGTTACGTCTTTTTGAAATTTTATTAATATTTCATTGCCATTAATGAATACCGTGTAGACCGAGGAATAATTCGTGATAATCACAAAAATTAAACCTACTAATGTCCCGATGAAAATTCCCCAAAGTAAATCAACTCCTACGACCACGGCAACTGTTACCAAAAAGGGGACCCATTGTTTCCAGCCTTCAGCGATGACTTTTTTGAATTCCTTCGGGTGGGCCAACTTATATCCTGTATAAAGCAAAATGCTGGCTAAGCAGGCAAGAGGTATTTTATTCAAGTAAATGGGTAAGGCAAGTACGGCAACTAATAATAATATGCCATGAAAGAATCCTGACATACGCGTTTTTCCACCTGCATAAATGTTGGTTGAAGATCTAACAATCACTGAAGTGATTGGAATTCCACCAAGCAAACCGCTGCTTACATTCCCTATTCCTTGCGCCAATAACTCTCTATCTGGCGATGCAATTCGCTTTAATGGGTCCAAAGATTCGGTTGCCTCTAACGAAAGCAAAGATTCTAAGGAAGCGACAATTGCCAAGGTTATCGCGATGGAGTATATTTTAGGATTCGAGATAAAACTCCAATCTGGGGAAACTAATCCATGCCAAATGTCGCTACTTGATGCAAATATGGGCAGGTTTACCATGTGGTCTTTCGAATCCCCTAAAAACCACGCGGGAGCATAGAGGCCTAATAATTCATTGATTCCTACACCAGCAATTACCACAAAAAGTGAGGCTGGAAGGGCATTAAGCCAACGGAAAGTATTGCCTAGGGAAGTCCATGAAAAAAGAATGATTAGTCCGAAAATTGAAATGATTACAGCACCTAGTTTGATCGTTGAGAAAGAAGCAAGGATTTCAGAGAAGGTATTTTGACCATCTTTTTGGTCAAATTCAAATTCTCCAATAAAGTCTAAATCATCGCCAATGGCGTGTGGGATTTGTTTTAAAATAATAACAATTCCAATGGCAACTAACATGCCACGAATGACCGAAGAGGGGAAGAATCCGCCTATTTTTCCCAGTTTCAATAAACCGAGGGCGACTTGGATAATTCCAGCTATGATGACTGCAACTAAGAATCCTGGGAAAGATCCCAAATCAGTAATGGCCGTTGCCACGATTATAGTTAATCCAGCAGCCGGGCCACTCACCGATAATTCAGATCCTGATAGTAGTGACACGATTGTTCCTCCAATGATTCCAGCAACTAAACCGGCTAACAGTGGGGCTCCTGAGGCGAGCGCAATTCCTAAACATAGGGGTAATGCGACTAAAAAGACCGCTATACCCGATTTCCAATCACCTTTAAAAAAGGAATTTATATATTGATTCATTTACTTGTGTAGATTTAATTAATGAAAAATTAATCGGTTTAACACAAGCTGTCTGGAGGAGTTGAAATTGGATTAATGTGTGCGTTTGATTTGCCCACCAGGTAAAAATTTGCAATCGTATTTAATTCTAAATTAAAAGGGATAAGATTGTAGTCCCAAGATACATATGACTCATCTGAAAAATCTTCATCCTCGTCGGCCAAGTCATCTTCTTCCTGATTCTCCTGTTTTGGATTTACTGGTTTAGAATGATGCTCAGTTTGCGTAGAAATATGAAATGTATGGATGATGCTAGGACATGAAGAAGCCTGTGCTTGCCAGAAGCTCACAATTGAAATCAATAAAATGATTACTAGACGCATCAGTCGAATTTAATTTTTGTTTGATTCGTTATTTTCCCTTTTTCGTCGCGTTCCTGTACCAGGATAGGTTCTATATTTTCAAACTTATCTTTGCCATATCGCAACTCCTTTTTCAGTCGTCCTCCCGTACCAAATTCGTAAAATTCACGCCATCTGCCCACTCGGACACCATCATCTAATTTGCCTTCTAACGCCACATTTCCAGATGGGTAAAACAATAAATATTGTCCTGTCGACTTACCATACACAAAAGGAACTACCTCTTTAATTTTTTGTTTTGCCGCGTCAAAATAAATAATTTCAGAACCAGCCGGAAATCCACGCTCAAAATAATTTTTTGTCAACAATAAGCCTTCTGCATCATAGGTTTCCCAGCGCCCATCTTTGGCACCCATGTAAAAGTAGCCTTCCTCTACAATTACTTGATTCACAATTTTCTTGTAAGGTCCGTGGCAAATTTGAGCCCGTTGGTTTTCTTTCATCGGCGTATTCACGATGCGCGATTGCCCCGGATCATACCACCAAATTTCTTGTACATACCGGCTAACTGCTTCATCTTCCACGTATTTGACTACATTGAATTCCTCTTGCGTTGCCCGCCCGCCATTTCCATACATGCCTACGCGCCGCTCCGTTTTTGTCCCTTCATATTCATCCTTAGGAATTACTTTCTTTTTCAAACGGCGTGCCGTCATACTCGCTTTTAAGCTTACATCTTCCCAAATAGCCTGACTCTCATTTTTGATTTTTTTGGCTGATTCTAGCCCATCTTCTAGACCGGTGCTAAGCCGACCACCAAAGAATCCACTTGATTTTTTCGACGTGTCCGTTAACGGTTTGTTGTTTGAAAATATGGATTTGTCTTGTGCCTCACTCAGGAAGCAAATGCACGATAATAGACAGAAAAGCAATCCGTTAAACTTCATAGGTATTGAACGTAGAACGTTCAAAAAAATTTCCCAAAAATAGGAATTTAAATGTTTCACTCGGGTAGTTTGTGTATTTTTGTAACGTTTTTTATTACGAGAAGCCAAATAATCAAATTACGCATTGGAAAAGCAAGCTAAAATTTATGTCGCAGGTCACCGGGGTATGGTCGGTTCCGCAATCGTTCGTGCCCTGCAAAAAAACGGATATACCAACCTGGTTTTAAAGACCTCGAAGGAGTTAGATTTGCGAAGCCAACAAGCGGTATCGGATTTTTTCGCAACTGAAAGACCAGCTTACGTCTTTTTAGCTGCCGCCAAAGTAGGGGGAATTGTAGCGAATAATACGTATCGCGCCGACTTCCTTTATGAAAATTTGGCGATTCAAAATAACGTCATTCATGCCGCTTATGTGAATCAAGTAACCAAATTGATGTTTCTTGGCTCTTCATGTATTTATCCAAAATTAGCACCTCAACCACTCAAAGAATCATATTTGTTAACCGGGTTGTTAGAACCCACCAACGAGCCTTATGCGATTGCTAAAATTGCTGGAATCAAAATGTGCGAGGCTTATCGGGCACAATATGGATGTAATTTCATTTCAGTGATGCCGACGAATTTATATGGCCCGAATGACAATTACGATTTACAAAATTCACATGTTTTGCCGGCAATGATTCGTAAGTTTCATGAAGCCAAAGAACGCGGTGATCAATCGATGGAATTATGGGGTACAGGCTCTCCGATGCGAGAATTTTTATATGCGGACGATTTAGCGGAGGCATGTTTATTCCTGATGGAAACCTATAACGAATCTGAACTTGTAAATATCGGTACCGGTGTTGATGTAACTATTAAAGAATTAGCAGAAACAGTTCAAGAGATCGTTGGCTTTACAGGCGAGATCAAATGGGATACCAATCGTCCAGATGGCACCCCACGAAAATTAATGGATGTGAGTAAATTGCACGGCCTAGGCTGGAAGCATCACATTGAATTATCTCAAGGAATTCAATTTGCCTATCAAGATTTTTTGGCTAACGTTACGATTCGTAAATAATGGAAAAAGAACAGGATTGGTTTAGCGCCTGGTTTGATTCCCCCTATTACCATATTTTATATTCAGAGCGCGATGACGCGGAGGCAGCTTCGTTTATTCAAGCTTTGCAACAGCGATTACAAATAAATCCTGGAGCACTTGTGCTCGACGCGGCCTGTGGGAAAGGACGGCATGCCAAAACGCTTGAACAAATGGGGCTACAAGTAGACGCCTTCGATTTGTCCCCTCAAAATATTCAAGAGGCGAATACCTTAGCATCCGGCAATCTGAGCTTTTTTGTACACGATATTCGCGTGCCAGTACCTAAGCAGGGAGCTTATGATGTTGTATTTAATTTCTTTACAAGCTTTGGTTATTTTGATGAGGCTGCTGATAATTTATCCGCCTTTCAAACTTTTTCGAGTGCGCTAAAGTCTGGCGGAATTTTAGTGATGGACTTTTTTAATCCAACCTATGTTTTAGCACATTTGGTACGTGAGGAAGAGGTGTTGCGTGGCGGGATCAAATTCTCGATTAAGCGCTGGGAGTCGAATGGCTTTTTACATAAATCGATTGAATTTTCAGATTTAGGAAGGGATTTTCATTTTGAGGAAAAGGTTGAATTGATTGCTAAACAGGACTTTTTAGCCTATGCGGCTCAGTCTGGTTTAAGTTTAGTAGATTTGATGGGGGATTATTCCCTGGCACAATTCGACGAAAAAACGTCGCCGCGAATGGTTTTCATTTGGGCGAAAAAATAAGGAGCATGGATCATTTTCAAGCACTTTGGACGGCAGAAACGTCCGATGGGGAAGTTAAAACAACCCTACAAACGTTGCCTTCAACTACTTTAGGCAACCAAGAAGTGCTCATTCGAGTACATTACTCTTCCCTCAATTACAAAGATGCGTTGTCGGCCAGTGGTCATCGTGGAATCACCCGTGACTTTCCGCATATTCCTGGCATTGATGCTGCGGGGATGGTGGTTTCGGACCAACGAGGTATTTTTCAAGCGGGGGATGAAGTGTTGGTGACCGGATTTGATCTAGGTATGAATAGCCATGGCGGACTTGCTGAATATATTGCTGTTCCTGGTGATTGGGTAATATCCATGCCAAAAGGCCTAAATGTGCGTACATCGATGCAATTAGGGACCGCAGGCCTCACTGCAGGTTTAGCCATACACGCCTTAATTGCGAACGGACTTACACCAGATTCCGGAGAAATTATTGTGACTGGAGCTACTGGCGGCGTTGGAATGATTGCCGTAAAACTTCTCTCGCAACTTAATTTCAATGTGGTTGCCATGTGCGGGAAACCTGAATTGGATGACATATTGATGGGATTAGGGGCGAAGCGAATTATACGCCGACAAGATTTTTTGGCAGAAAAGCCTCGCGCATTATATTCCATGCAATTCGCGGGAGCTATCGATGTGCTGGGTGGTGATGTACTTGTGAAACTGTTAAAAAGTATGCAATTCGACGGTACGGTTGCGGCATGCGGAATGGCTTTGGGCGTTGAGTTACCGTTACAAGTGTACCCGTTTATTCTACGCGGAGCACGATTAATAGGAATCTATTCTGCTGATGCGCCGCTATCGCGCAAGCAGGAAATTTGGAATTTGTTGGCTAATAAATGGTCCATTTCTTTGGATGAACTAACGACTGAAATTTCGTTATCGGAGGCGCCTAAAATTTTAAATGAGATATTGTCTAGTCGAACATCTGGACGTTATCTAGTTAAAATTTAATGAATTTGATGGGTTTTTGACCCGCCAATCCCTGAAATTGGATGAAGTAAGTTCCTGCTGGAATGTTGCGTAAATCAATTATGTCAGAATTCAGCGGTTTTTCAATCCAGCGTTTCCCAGTTAAATCTATAATTTCGATACTACCGGAAATGGTTTTCCATTTATCTGGAATTCCAAGTTGAATTCCACCCTGCGCCGGATTTGGGAAAGCGGTGATTTGCGTGAATGGATTCTCTAATTCTTGCCCAAGTATGCTGACAAAAATCTTATCCGATGTGGCCAAACACCCATTGATATCCACTAATTGTATTTTATAAGCACCGGACTTGGTAGGCATAAATTTCGATTCAGTAGCACCAGCAATTTTGGTTTCATCTAAATACCATTGCATGTTGCCTCCTTCGGTCGAATTTAAATAGCCATCGGTGTAGGAAATTAGTGGGGATAATGGATTAGTTATATTTAACAAAACCGTGTTTGATAATGTGGGGCAAACGCCTCCATAACTAGCTGATACCTGATAGAAGCCACTTTTTGATGCCGTGATACTGGATCCCGTTTGGCCCGAGGCTGTGCCGTTATATTGCCAAATTAAATCTGCTTTGTCTTTTGTGATGGCATTAATCGCAAGGCTGGCCCCATTACAAATTGTTTTAGTTCCGGTTTGATCCAAGCTAATTACGGGTGATTCTAACGTGCTTAGCGGGACTTTTACTCGTGGACTTGGGCAGCCAAGTGAGCTAAATTTCATGTCATACAAATAGTAATATCCCGTCGTGATTGGAGCTTCATTGAATAAAGCACCCGTCATAGATACGATATACGGAATCGTATATGGGTAACCTAAGTTGGAAGGTGCATTGACTGTATCTGCAAGTGAACGATTACTCCGGAAGATACTGGCACCGTTACTGCAGCTTTGTGTAATCAGGTAATTCCCAGGTTTAGGGAAGGGGAGGTTGAGCTCGATTAGTTGACCTGGATCGTTTTTGTCGTCCGTTAATTGACCGTTTAACCTGCTGAAATTGCTTTGGGTGCGTGTGGCAATGAGGTCTTTTGCGACTGAATAAATTAATTCGCCCGTGTCTTTATTTTGAACGGAGAAAGTAATGGTGCCTGATGTGCCCACATACACGCGTGCCGTGGTTAGGACTAGGGGTGTTTTTATTTCTAAAATTGGTGCAGGGCCGAAATTGTCAAAATATGTACCTGTGCCGAAAGCTGCTTTTGTTGCTGGTCCAAGTGTGCCTGAAAAATCACCCGAAGACACAAAGTAATCTCGACCTGGAATTGTATTTAATTTTAAACCGATACCTACCAGCGTGTTATTAGCATACCAAAGGGGATTTCCACTATAAGCACTCAAGGTTACGGATGTTGATCCAAGACAGTTAATACCTGTGGCCGTAGGTGCCTCCGGATTTTCCGTTTTTACTTGAATGGAGATTTCGTTATTGGCGGCAAATTGATCATCGGCCAAATTTGATTGCAAGACGAATTGGTAGTTTTTTCCAGGTAAAAGGGATACGGGCCCACTGACTGAAATGCTGGTTTCTTTTCCGGCAGCAAGGCTGACAACGGTACCAGTTAGCTGGCCGATCTCAACTTGATTGAGTTGAACGCTGACGCGGATAGGTATTTGGGATTGAGTTTTGCTGCCTACGTTTTTAATTTTCGCTTGCATGGTTGTGCTCGATGTGGTAGCACAATTGTATCCTGTTGAGCTATTGAGTGAGATCGCGGCGATGTCTTTGGAAGCCTGAGTGATTTCGAGTAGGAAGTCATTGGTTTCTCCACTGGTGTAATTGCCGCAGGTACTCGGTCGTCCATTCGTGCTCGAAATGAGTCGCAAACGGTAATAATTGCCGGCGGTAGCTAGCTGGGAGATTGATAAGTTTTCGCGAAACGTGGAATTGGCTTGAAATGACTTAATCGTCTCTTCGGCATCATCGAAATCACCGTCTTGATTCCAGTCTGCTACCAGAATGACGTCTTTTGATTGTGCATTTGAAAAGTCAATTTGACAGTCGAGAAGAGATCCTTGTTCAGTCGAAATTCTAGTTTGCGTAAAATCACTTGTGTTTGTTGCGCTAAATTCGACCGATCCGAATTTCGTTTTTGAAATACTATTCAGATTGGTGTTAGGTGCCGAAGCGCAATAGGCAGTTCCTCCGATGCCAGAAATCAATAAGCTAAAATCCTGTTTATCTAACTTTAAGCTTCCTTTGTGTGAAAGTATTAGGTTATAGGTCTCGCCAGGGATTGCGCCGATGACGCGTATTTTTTCAACATTATCTCGGAAATTATTGCCCGTTTTAGCCTGATTTGCGGGGTTTTCAGGGTCGAGTACATAAGGGAGGAAGGTGCCTTGGCTACTTTGTATTTGGATATCTAGGTCGTTGACTAACCTGGGGCTTCTATTATTTAGGTTTTCTGCTGATATCGAAAGTGCTACTCCTTCTGGATCGGTCCAAGAAAGTGTCACTTCGAGATCTCCTTTGCCTGAGGCGATGAGCGGAATCGTTTGTTTTGCGTTGTTTGCAAGTGTTCCTTCCGTAATTCGATGCGAACCATTTTTATTTTGGACAACTTTTCCAGCTTTTTCGATATTGATTAATCCCCAACCGCTTTGGTAATCTGGACCCGCTATCCCCATGTCTGTAGCCGTGTGAATGGCTAATCCTTTAAGGGTTGCAGCTCGCATGAACGCTCCTTTATTTAGACGATTGTATAATTGTTGTATTAAAAACAGGGATCCAGCCACTTGAGGTGAGGCCATGGATGTTCCACTCAGTGAAGTGTACGCCGCATTTCCAGTATTGGAGGTAGAAAGTATATTGGTTCCAATGCCTACGACATCTGGTTTGATCCGGCCGTCGTCGGTCGGTCCCCAACTCGAAAATTCACTTAATTGGACTTCACTTCCATATGTCGGAATCTGATTAATTAGTTCAGCTGCGCCTACTGTTAGTATGTTTTTTGCGGTCCCCGTAGTTGAAATGATATCATATCCGTCATTTTTAGCGCGAGAAATGGCAGAGGAATCTCTTGTATTTCGAAGAAAGTAATAGGTGCCAGCGGCTGGACCGTTTTCATTCCGACTGTTACCTGCGGATTTCGTAATTAGGTACATGGGGGCATTGTAGGCAATCCGGTCTAAAGCCTGCGCATTGCTATCATAAAATCCAAATTTGTAATCTTCTTGCGCACTTACGGCATCATTTCCCCACCACTGCCATTTGGATTTAGTTGAATCATATACCCAGCCCGCCTGGTAACCATAGGAGTGATTACTTATTAATAATTTTAAGGATGACGCGCTAATTTCAGCATTGTCATTATTGTAATCCCATGCTTTCAGATTTGCCCCAAATGCCATCCCTCGAGCCGTATTATTTATGCCGGAAGAAATTAATGTGCCTGCAACGTGTGTGCTATGTAAATCTGATGATAAGCTCGTTTCTTGTGAGCTAATTCGACCCGTGAATTCTTGATGGGTAAGCAGCGGAGTTCCACCGTCCCAAATACCTAGCCATCCAGACAAGGTGTCCGAACCGCCATTGAGTGAGACACCTAGCGATCCTCCTTGATAAAGCTGATCCGTACGGGTCATTTGTCCGGCAAATCGATTGGAATGATGCGTTAAATACATGGCCTCCCCGACCTCATTGAATTGTTGGAACACGATTCTTCGACCCAACCCTAAATCATCGCTGAGGCGAATGCCTCTTATTTTCGCCTGAGCCTGGCTTTTTTGATATAAGCTATCGCGTAATTTACTAAATGCGGTTGCATTCGCTTGACGTTTCGTAAGCTGATCATCCGTCCGATAAAGTGATTTTGTTTGGCCTAAAAGTGGAATACAACCTACAAAAAGTAGGGCGCAAAGTATCCAAGTAACGTGGAGTCTCGAGGCCATCGAACGCATGTATCAATTTAATTAGGACCCAATTTAGGCTTTTTCTTTTATTTCCACGCGAAAGGTTTTTCGGTGGATTGGGGTAGGCCCCATACGAAGCACGGCTTTTCGATGTTCAATCGTCGGATACCCCGCATTTCGTTCCCATCCATATCCCGGAAATTGTTCCGCAGCCTCTTTCATCCAATGATCTCGATAGGTTTTAGCCAAAATTGATGCAGCCGCTATGGAGAAAAATTTAGAGTCTCCTTTGACGATGCAGGTATGTGGAATAAATGGATACTCGATGAACCGATTCCCGTCCACCAACAAATGATCTGGGCGAATGGCTAGTTTCTCTACGGCCTTATGCATGGCTAAAACACTCGCTTTGTAAATATTGATTTCGTCGATTTTTGCATGGTCAACTTCAGCAATGGCATATGCGATGGCTTGATTTTTTATCACATCGATCAATGTTTCACGCTGCCTTGCCGTCAGTTTTTTCGAGTCGGTCAATAAAGGGTGGTTAAAGTCTTTGGGTAAAATGACGGCCGCTGCCACAACCGGACCAGCTAGGCATCCGCGACCTGCTTCATCCAGTCCAGCTTCGATGCCATCTGGTGAATAAAAAGCCAATAAGCCACTTTCTTTATTTTGCATATAATGTACCCATTAATCAAAATTAGTTGGTGATTACATAAATATGGGTTAAAATTGAAGATTATTTCCAAAGGTATTCTTATGTTACGTCAAATTACCCTACTTACAGTTGCCATTTTTGCATTCGTTGGCCAAGTTTCGGCTCAAAAATACAAGCCTAAAAAGATTTTTCATCTGGAGGCAAAATCGGCTAGATTTGTTGGCAGCGGCGTTTCAAACGAATCATATTACTTTAAACCTTCGTTGGAATTAGGCCTTGGAATTCAATATCCAATTACTTCTCGCGTCAGCTTTAGTCCTCAATTGAATTTATCTCAACGGGGATTTAGTGGCAAGACTATTTTATCTGATTCAGCGTATACAAAACGCAGTATTACAACTCAATACTTAGATGTCAGTCCAAACTTCGAAATCAAGTTAGGCAGCCTTTCCGAATTCGGAAGTGGTTACTCTATTTGGGGTGGTCCTTACTTAGGAATTGGCCTTTGGGATAATTCAACTTACGAAAAGCGGGCTCAAACAACATCAGGATTTTACGCCACGACAACGACTAATGGCGAGAGTTTTTCGCGGGATATTCGTCGGGTAGACATGGGCGTTAAGTTGGGCATCGGAATTGTGACCCAAAACTTTGTTTCGTTCGGATTAACATACCAAACTGGCTTAATCAATATTTCTACGGAACCTGGTGAATTACGCAATCAATCACTTGGCTTTTACATGCGTGTCTTTTTCGACGAGATTTTATAATCTTAGCGCGTAAACAATAAGCGTTCTCCTTTTTTAGATAAGTCAAACTTGCCTCCTTGGTAAGCTAGATGTCCCGACACGAATGTGTGGCTAATGCTATGTGGGAACGTATGGCCTTCCAATGGCGACCAAGCGCATTGGTATTCTAAATTTGACTTGGATACGGTATGTGGAGACTGTAAATCCACAATAGCTAAATCCGCCCAATAGCCTTCTCGAATATATCCTCGGTCAGTTATTTGAAAACATTCGGCTAAATTGTGTGCCGTCTTCTCTGCGATTTGCTCTAAACTTAATACGCCTTCCGTTGACATTTCTAATAACATCAATAATGGATGCTGTACTAGCGGTAAACCTGATGGTGATTTCCAATAACCTTGTTGTTTTTCCTCCCACGTATGTGGTGCATGGTCTGTCGCAATGACATCAATCGCACCCGATTGCAAAGCTGCGCGGATCGCCTGACGATGTCTGGCCTCTTTAATTGCCGGATTACATTTAATGAGGTCCCCTAGTGTCTCATAATCCGCTGCATCAAACCACAAATGGTGCACACAGGCTTCGGAAGTAATGCGCTTGTCTTTGACCGCCTTTCCCGTTTCAAATAATGCCAGCTCTTCTGCCGTGCTAATATGTAGAATATGTAATCGGGTATTTGATTTTTTAGCTAATTCCACGGCCATCGAAGAAGACAAATAACACGCCTCTTCATTTCGAATTAATGGGTGAATAAATGAAGGCGCATCCTCCGGATATTTTGCTCTAAATAATTCCAAACGGGCACGCACCGTTGCTTCATCTTCGCAATGTGTCGCAATCAACATGTCACTGCTCCCAAACAAGTTCTCGAGCGTTTTCATGTTGTCTACTAACATGTTTCCCGTGCTCGAACCCATAAACACTTTAATTCCGCATACATTATGCTTGTTCGTCTTCAATACTTCCTCCAAATTGTCATTTGCCGCTCCCATAAAAAAGGAGTAATTGGCCAACGAGTTTTCGTGGGCGATATGGTATTTGTCCGCTAATAATTCCTGAGTCAATGCGTTGGGAACCGTATTAGGCATTTCCATAAATGACGTAACACCGCCAGCAACAGCTGCACGAGCCTCACTTGCAATGGTCGCTTTGTGTGTTAAACCAGGTTCGCGAAAATGAACCTGATCATCAATCATGCCTGGAAAAATATGTTTTCCCGTCAAATCAATCACAACATCAGCCGGTGTAGCACTGATTTGCGAAGCAATTTGATCAATTCGACCATTCTTAATTCGGAGATCTCCCGAACTAATTTTTCCCTCGTTGACAATCTGTGCATTCTGTAATAAGTACTGAGTCATGTTAATCGATTTTAATTTGGGTAATTCTAAATTCCGTCCGACGGTTTTGTTGGTGCATCTCCTCTGGACAATCCACCCCATCCACACATCCATTGAGCAATTGACTTTCTCCATACCCTTTGGGAGTTATACGAGAAGGTTTAATGCCTTTAGCCAATATATAGTTGACCGCCGACTCTGCTCTAGCTTGAGACAGTTTTTGATTATACGTTTTATTTGATCGAGCATCCGTATGTGCCCCTAATTCCAAACTGATTTGTGGATTATCATTCAAAAAGTAAACTACTTTATCCAATTCCGTTGCAGCATCTGGTCGGATGTCTGACTTGTTCACATTGTAGTAAATAGAGTGAATGCCATATAATTGGGAAATTTCTTGGCCTACTTCGGGCTGATCCATTGCTAGTTCAAACGTATAGGTTGTATCCGTTTGTTCCTTGATCAGTTTGCTAGGAGGGATGGTTCGTCCTTGCATCGAGAAATCGTTCCTTACAGTCAGGTATGATTCTTTAGATCCCTTGAAGTTTAGTTCATCCGTTTCTAATAAGTCAAAAATAGGCAAATACCCCTGTTTGTCGGAGCTGAATACCTGCGCTTCTTCATTGTCGCGTTTGATGCTAATGCTGGCACCGGCGATTGCTTGACCTTCTAAATTAACCACGCGTGTTTTTAAATGATAAGCTACGCTCTTGTTACTTGGAGCATCTTTCTGTTTTTGTGGGTTTTCAATTCCCCACCAGGCATTTTCAGCTTGAGGTGATTTGAAAAAATAAATATCATCATCCCCTTTTCCTCCTGGGCGGTTGGAGCTAAAATAGCCTGACGTAGAATCAGCGAAACAAATCGCGAAATCATCTCCAATCGAATTGATAGGTGTACCTAGGTGCTGCACCACGATTTCATTTTCGTTTCGGCTGGCAACATATAAATCTAATCCGCCGATCGAAGGGTGCCCATCCGAAGCAAAATATAATTTGCCTGCATCGCTTACTTGGGGAAAGACCTCATCTCCAGGGGTATTTATAGTGGATCCCATGTTGATTGGTCGGCCAAATCTTCCAGAATTATCAATATTTACCCGATATAAATCGAGTCCTCCTTTGCCACCTCTACGGTTTGAACTGAAATACAAGGTTCGGTCATCACTTGAAAAGCAAGGGCTGCCATCCCAGGCAATGGAGTCCGAAATCGCGAGACGTTCGGGGGTAGACCAGGAATCACCTATCTTGGATGAAATGAATAAATCCACGTCTGGCGAAGCATCTTTTTTGCCCGTATTACCACGAGCAAAAACCATTTTTCTGCCATCATGGGTGAAAGCAGGCGTTCCGTCATTGGCATTTTCCAGATAGATTTGTTGGCTATACAACACCGGTGTCCCAATCTCCAGGTCTGATTTCAAAGGAGCTGTTACCAAGCCTAAAAATGGCAAGCCATTATTTTTGTAAATGAGTGGTTTGCTTGAACTGGTGAATAATAAGTTGGCCCCTTGTATCACAGGAGCAAATTCTGTTTGCGCTGTATTTCCAGTGATTGGATAAACTTGAACTAGGCTTTTCTGCGTAATTAATTCGGGTATTTTACTTAAGTTTTCTAATTCCATTTCAGCCTTTATTTGATTAGGCCGACTAGGTTTTGATAGTAAAAATTTTTCTAAATAAGATTTGGCTTTTGAATAGTCGCCAGTTGACTTAGCTGCCATGGCAATGTGGTAGGCTAATAGATCGTCAGGTATACCTGCTTGTAAGGCTTTTTCGAGATAGGGTAGTGCGCTACTGATCCGATTAGAGAGTCGGTAAGATTCACCGATTATATAGGCAGATTGATTATCAAGCTCGTTTTTTGCGGCTAATGGCTTAAGCGTTTGAATCGCAAAATCGTATTCGCCGCGCTCGAAATAGGATTGTCCTTTTTGGGTGACAGATTGAATAATACCGCATCCTGAGCCGATCGAAATAATCAGCATAAAAATGAATGGCCAGCTTAATTTTGGATTCAATCGAGGCATAGTGGATGTAAGAACTTTCAAATGTAATAAGCTATGCTCATAATTTTCATGTACCTTTGTAGAAATTATCAATTAGTTAGGGAAATAAATCCCCGTGTAATCCAGCAGTGATGTTGTATATTTTATGAGAAAAAGAATTCAAAAGGACGACAATCGTCGTTCAGATGCACCGCGTAACGCATCCGCATCTAGATCTGATAGTAGATCATCATCAAGAAATTTTGGAGATAGTTCAACAGGCCCGCGCAGCGAGTCTCGAGGAGAACGTAAACCATATAACCGTGAAGGATCTAGCGATCGTCCGTACACGCCTCGTGCACCACGCGCAGAAGGTGGCGAACGTCGTCCATACAACCGCGAAGGATCTAGCGATCGTCCGTACACGCCTCGTGCACCACGTGCTGAAGGTGGCGA
>JACCDM011743009.1_pt1 | contig 16146 bp, 4 predicted proteins | sample 7445851 | NCBI WGS metagenome assembly JACCDM01 (sample SAMN15323438, study PRJNA562643) | freshwater metagenome | isolation source: river surface water | place: USA:Blue River Watershed | collected 2017-08-16
AATTGAGGTGGATTAGCTCAGTTGGTAGAGCATCGGATTGAAAATCCGTGTGTCCCCGGTTCGAGTCCGGGATCTACCACTTCAATGAAAAAAGACCCTAGCAGAGATGTTAGGGTCTTTTGTTTTATGCCTTTATAATCAACATAATCTCCCTAAAACAAAACAGGTATTGACACATCCTGTCAATACCTGAAATAATCTTTTTGAAGAGGATGCTTACTGCCCGATTAGCAACATCGTCTTCACCTTCTGCTCGATATCTTTTCCTATAAGTATCGAAGGTGTTTGAATTTTATTTAACTTCTTAATCGCCGTTAAGGCCACATCCTTGCGCACAAGGTTAAAGAGTGCATCGATAGATATTTCACCTTTCGCCTCCTGCAGACGCTTTAACAAGTGATAGGTAAATAAGCCATGCTGGTTTTGATCATCCACAATAGAGCTCTCATTTCCAGAACTTGAGGTCATTAAAATCATGTTAGGCCCTAATTCAGGATTAACCGGAGTTACCGTGATTCCTTTCACAGAAGCAATCGGTTCCACTTTGCCTAATCCACTGAAACAGGCATCGATAATAAAGGTAATTTTACCGTGCGGTTTAGCGGATAAGCGGCTCATTAAATTCTTCAAAGAAACCCCCTGATTAACGTTATTACCACTAATATCAATGGGAATTAAATACGGCTCTTTCGTTTTCTCTTCAGGCATTCCATGTCCCGAATAGAAAATAACAATCTCTTTTCCCTTTCCATCGATTTCCATTAAACGCTCCAGACGAGCAATGGCCTGATTCATCGTACCATATGTGGCATTTCGCAAAAAGACAATATTTTCTTTCTCAAAACCATACAATTCCCTCAGGTAGTTCGAAAAAGTTTCACCGTCTCTTACGGCATAAGGGACGTTGTTTTCTGCTGTTAGATTAGGCTGAAAAGAGGAGTAATCCTCATTTCCGATCACGAGGGCATACCCCTCATTCTTTTTCCCCGTTGGAATATTCACATCGATCTCACTTAAAGTACGCTCCTTCACCGAAACATGGGCCTTTAAGTCTGTTGGAATCTTATTCATTTCCATAATCCTATGAATAATCATCTCAATCTTAATCCGACGATATTCTGGCCCGAATTGATCTGACTCTTCCGAGAAGTGCACATATTTACGGCGTGTTTCATCGAATATGTCGGACGAATTTTCCATGAAATTTCGAACCGAATACGTTCTTAAAAATCCTAATTGACTATTCTGTGTAATGCCCTCTTCTTTGTTCAAATTTAAGCCAGACAGTTGCCCTTGGAAATAGTACGGGAAGTTCTTGAATGGTCCATATTCATTCGCATAAGGAAGCGCATTCATGATCTTAGACTTGTCGGTAGACCCAGTTAAATTGAAAGTAATTTTAGTATTAGGCACTAAATATTCGCCTAATTTTTCAGAAGTGGATTTAATAAAGAAGTCGACCAAAGTCGTAGCCGCTACCGACTCGAATATATCATACTTTCCTGCTTTATAATCTGCTGTCTCCTTTTCGATGTTAGCCTTTATTCCTTGAGACAAAAACACCACATGTAGGTTTAATTCATCTTGGCCTAATGAATCCTTCTCTACCTTTAAATGTGCCTCCACCGTTAGCTCAACATCATTTAATTTTCCTTTTGATCTCAAGGCCGCCACTAAATCCGCTAAACTATTCTTGAAATCTTGCTCTTTCGAAGCAATTTTTTTCGCCACTTCTAATGAATACTCCTGCTCCAAGGCAACCATCTTGCGTGAATCAGTACTAAACTTGATAACCCCTTCTTTGGACTTAATTTCTAATTCATTAATAGCAAATGTATTATCCTTTTCAAGTGAGAAATGCATTAGTTGAAGACTTAATTCATCAATGCTTGCGACCGGTTTTAATAACTTAAACTTGACCAAAGGAAAAGGCGGCAGAATAACTGATAAACTATCATTAGATATCACATATTTTAAATTCTTCGATGACTTTACTTGTGCTAAACTATCTACGATGGAAGTGGTGGTAGACTCCACAAAATTTTTCACACTCGCATCATTCACCCGCTTATCATATTCGACCGCTTTCTCTCCTGCTACCTGTTTAATGAATTGATTTTTTCTACTCTCCACTAATTTTGTGACGATTCGCTTATAATTAGGCTCTAAATCCGACACATCAGAAATTAGGATACGCTTGTCATTTCCAGAGGTAACGATATACCTTTTTGTATTCGTTAAATCATCAATAATTCCCACTGAAACAGCACCTTTATGTAGTTCTTGAGTGTTTATCACCTTATTTTTCAACAGATCAACCGTGTAAAGGAATCCGTCATCATCCCCCACATAAGCATAATGATCTAAAGGATCAACTTCAATACTGGTCAAAGGGGCCTTAGATAGGGTCAAATTTTGCTTAACCGTGGACAGATCTTGTGAATAAATAAACAGCTGCCCATTTGTTAAGCCCATCAATACATCAAACTCCTTCGAATTCACTTTTATAGATGTGACCCCTGAAGGTAATTTCAAGCGATTTGAAACATCTCCAGACTCAGGGCTATAGTAATAGACATAATAATCATCCGCTAAAAGCAGCTTCTTGAAATTATTATTCCAATCTCCTTCTGAAACAAAATGAGGAAGATCTTTTTTACGAAGTTTAATATTCTGCTTTGCGATTTCTGTTTCATATAATGACCCATTAGCAGCAATCAGAAAATACTTATCTCCATATTCATTCGCTAGAATTTTTTTAACCTGAAGGTCCTTGATATTATTTCGACTTTCAAAGGCCATATTAAAATTCCAGTTGTCATAAATACCTAAGCGATTATCCATTACCATAAATGTCTCCCCTCCTAAAGGAGACACCTTGAGTACTGGCAAAGAGCTAGTCTTTAATACAGGTTGCTTATAATAATATGCACCGTATTGTGTTCCAAAAAAGATCCGGTAACCTGTATTCGACTGATTTAATATAGGCGTACTGATAAAGTATTCTAACTTTTTTTCCTGCGCAAAAATAGAGGCAGTTACAAAAATCAAAAAAAACACTAAGCGGTTAAATCTCATGGATTAAATATTAAAAAATTCTTGATCTGCTTCGCCCTACTCATATAATTTAACTGATTGTACCAGTTTGCCCAGGAATTAAAATCAGTTATTTGAGCGGCATTGATGGAGACATTCTCTGGGTAAGAAACAAGCAGCAAACCATTCTTTTCCCCTTGCTTTAGCTTGGTATTTACATGCCAATAGACTGATTTGTCTGGCAAAGAAATGGGTTGATTTACATTTAATAAATTACTTTGCTGTGAACTCTGTGGATAAAGCAGTGAATAATTTCCTTCCCCATCAATTAAAAATACCCAAAAATACGCTGATTTAGGAGAGCTAATTTTCATCGAAATTGGATCTCCATTTTTATAGCGAGAATCAACTCCTTCCACTAGTAAATTAATTCGATCCTTAGGCTCTGAATCAAATTTCACAACCGAAACATTGGCTTTTACGCACACATTAACTTCTCCAGTCGAACCTACAGATTGGTCGAACGAAATGACATTAAACTTTGAGATTTCACCCTTCAAATCGGCAAAGGTCGTTTCGTAATACGTATCCTTATCCGTCGTTGAACCTTTCTTTACATCAAAAAATTGATTCGACGTAATTAACTCGCTGACCCCAGCTTCTTGCAGTGCCACCAGTTTCACATTAAATATCGCAGCTTTACGAGCATCTTCTACCGTTTCGTTTGAATGCAAAACCGCACAAGCAGATAGGTCGTTTAACCTAACCTCTTTTTGAGAGACTAAATTAAACGACACTAAAATGAAGAAAACAAATAAGGGGAGTCTAGTTTTTTGTAGGAACATCCTTATCTAATAATGCTCTGAATTTATCGTAATCTAAATCCAAATTCTTTTTCTCAGAAGCAGACAATTTGTTCATGATTTGAGTTGCCGCAGCATCCTTATTGATAGAAAGAGCTAAATACGTATTGTATTGACCCGTTTTCTTATCAAATGCTAACGTTTGGCAAGCCACTTTAATATCTGATAACATCTCATCCACTGTTTCTGATGTTATCGATTCAAAACGTGACTTGAATTCTTCTCTATTATTAACCGAACGGGAAACAGAGTAATCATCCGTTAGTGAACGAATGTTCGAACGGATTAAGGAGGCAATCTCCGTTTTTGCGTTGATTAATGCCTTTTTTCTGGACGTTACCTGGTCTAAGCTTACGCCTCTACCAGAAGCCATGTAGTTTTTCTTAGATGAAGTATACTTATCCTCGAAGCAAGGAAGTTCTACTTCTTTTTGACCTGCCGGAAGCTTGGTTCCACAACTATTTAATAAAACAACCGATAGAGCAAGGAATGAGATTTTGGATACTAGTTTCATGAGTTTTATTTTTTTTGATAAAAATAATTTTTTTTAACCAAAACTCAACTGAAAACTTATTTATCGGCGAAGAATATCAAGCATCTGATTGTGAATAATATACCGCTAAATAATTAGGTATTTTTCTTTAGAATATTTTGTAATATATTTCAAGTTGAATAACTCCCTTCTGACCTATGGTACGAAATTTACGTCTTCTGAAAAGCATTTTATCCCTTTTCGCCTGTATTTTACTTTTACAGTTTTCTGCGGAAGCAAAAAAACCTTCTCGTTTTTTTGTCCACAATACTAAAATCTATGTAGATGTCACTGGAAATGACACCGGTTCGGAAGGATTGATTTCTGCTCCCTTTCGTCGCATACAATCTGCAATAAACTATGCGATCAATGGGGATACTATTTTAGTAAGGCCTGGGACCTATGTGGAAAATCTTGATATGGGCGCTAAAGCTGTTCGTTTAATGTCAACCGCAGGACCAGATCTAACCATATTCGATGGAAATGCGGCGGGAATGGGACTTATTATTCGGGCTGGAGCAGCCTGGTTTGAAGGATTTTCTGTCACAAATACAGCCGCTCCTACTTACCAAATCAGATGGGTTTCTCCTTATGGCTTTCACACAGAAGGCACTGCCATTTTCTCAGGAGATCAAACAATTAGACCGACCATTAAAAACTGTAAAATCTATAATAACTTCATCGGTATTTATGGTAATGCGAATGTAATTGATTGCAAAATTTATAATAATACCGTTGGATATTCTGGCTATTGGGTAAGCCCTCAGATAAGCAAAACGTATTTTTATGGCAATACCCGTTCTGCCATGGAGATTTCTAATGCAAATAATACCACGATTACGAATTCGGTATTTTATAATAATGCGAGAGTATTTGCTTTCAGAAGTGATTTAAATGCTTGGAGATTTAGAGTGCAGATTTTGAACTCTACGATCGCAAACAATGCGAAAATCATGACCACCTCAGAAGGAAACACGACATCTTTTCTGAATTCGATCATTTATAATAATACAGATCCGGTTTTAGGTTTTGGCCAACAATATGATTCCCTTATCGTTAGAAACACCATCCTAGAAAGAGGTGTAGAGGCAATTCCACAAGCCGCGAGAGCGAAAGCGAATGTGGATTTAAGGACCGTGCAAAATGTCGATCCTAAATTTGTGGGCTCAGGCAATTATCAATTATTTAGCAACAGCCCGGCTATTGGGGCTGGTAGCTCTACCTTTACAAATACGGTTGATATTAATGGAAAATCTCGGCCTTTGCCAGCAGGCTCTAACCCTGATTTAGGCGCATTTGAATCTGATTTAGGTGTTCCATTCGAAGTTCCTGCGGATAGAACTATCCCGGGTATTCAAATTGCAACTGGATTTCAACATGCCTTATTATTACAAAAAGATGGCTCTTTATGGGGCTGGGGATCTAATAATTCAGGGCAATTAGGTGATGGAACGACTACGAATAAAATAGTTGCGACCCAGGTCGGTACCAGTAAAGATTGGAAATCTATTTCTTCAAAAGGTAATTCATCCCTTGGTATTAAAATTGATGGAAGTTTATGGGCATGGGGGTCAAATATCAACGGTATATTAGGTATTGGTTCTACCTCATTTCAACGAAGTCCTATTCAGGTAGGCTCTGATCGTAACTGGTCCAAAATATCAGTGGGCCCTCAACACGTACTAGCCATCAAAACAGATGGCAGCTTGTGGGCTTGGGGAAGTAATTGGAATGGGCAACTAGGCGATGAGTCTTTTGTACATAAATACAGCCCCGTACAAATTGGAACAGCAAAAGATTGGGCAAATGTATCAGCAGGTGGCACTCACTCCGCTGCCATCAAGACGGATGGAACTTTGTGGACCTGGGGATATAATTTCCAAGGGCAATTAGGAGATGGTACAAATACCAATAGAAATGTCCCTACAAAAGTGGGCGCTGAAACCAATTGGTCTCAGGTAGATGCTGGAGGAAATCACACCTTGGCTATCAAGAAGGATGGTAGTATGTGGGCTTGGGGCTTTAATCTGCTAGGACAATTAGGTAACTATACGTACAACGATAGAAATACGCCTGGCCGAGTGGGTGATAGCTCAGACTGGAGACAAATTGTGGCAGGAACAGGTATTTCCATGGCTTTAAAAACCGATGGAACAATTTGGGTTTTTGGAACGAATAATTCCGGCTTATTAGGCGATGGAACATTGGTTGAGAAAAGAAATTACCCAGCTAAAATGGGTACTAAATCTGATTGGGAACGCGTTTCGGTCTTCGGGAATTTTGCGGTAGCCATTAATCGAGATGGAACAATTTATTCCTGGGGAAATAATGGTTTTGGACAGTTAGGCATAGGAAAAATGGAACAAAAAAATAGCTTCATTCAAATTGGGACTGATCTAAATTGGAAGAGCATTGGGGCGGACGGCGTTACACCATTAGCTATCAAAACAGATAATTCGGTTTGGTCTTGGGGATTAAATAATTCAGGGCAAATGGGAGATGGAAGTTTAGTAAATAAAAACTTTCCTGTTCGAATTACTTCTATAGCAAACATTCAAACCTATAGTGCCGCAGCTTCAAATCATACATTTGCCATAAAAACAGACGGAAGCCTATGGGGATGGGGAGCCAATTTTGCTGGACAATTTGGAAATGGCACAACTGGGCAAACCATTCCCGTTCCAACAATGTTAGGAAGTAGCACGGATTGGAAATCTGTCTCAACAGGATCATCCTCTACTTATGCAATTAAAAACGACGGTAGTCTATGGGGTTGGGGGAATTATACTATAAAATCAGTACAAAATGGGACATCCCTATCATTTACCCAAGTAAATTCATCTACACCATTAAGGATAGGTACCGACACGAATTGGAAGCAAATATTCGCAGGTAGTAATACGAACTATGGCATTAAAACAGATGGTAGTTTATGGGCCTGGGGATATAATTTCAGTGGTCAACTAGGTGATAGCACCACTATTACGAAAGAAAATCCAGTGAGAATTGGAAAAGCGAACGATTGGAAATATGTTGTAGCGGGAAGCAGTCACGCATTAGCGTTAAAAATGGATGGAACCTTGTGGGCCTGGGGAAATAACTCTGTAGGACAATTAGGTACAGGAAATAATACCACTTTCATTTACCCTGTGAAAATCTCTAATGATACCGATTGGAATATGATCTCAGCTCGTAGTGGGCATTCTGCTGCCATTAAAAATGATGGTACCTTATGGACTTGGGGCAACAATTTTAGCGGTCAATTAGGCCAAAATTCAGTTACAAACCTGAATGTACCTACTAAAGTGGGAACAGACACCGATTGGAAATTTGTTTCAGTAGGAGGCTCTAATATTTTCGCTCTAAAAACAAATGGAAGCTTGTGGGCAGCTGGAAATAATTCGAACGGGCAACTAGGCAATAATGAAGGATTTTATACTTCAATGCAGAAAAATAAGGTCATTAATGCAAACCTATCTGCTCCTAAAGTAGCCGGTGCACAGACCTTCTGTCAGGGATCTACCGTTTCTAATCTAGTGGCTATTGGAAATCAAATTAAGTGGTATGCAGCAGCTACTGGAGGCGCTGCCTTAGCCGGCACTACCCCACTCGTTAATGGCACAACTTATTTTGCTTCCCAAACACTAGACAGCTTAGAAAGTACGAACCGTGCAAGTGTCATTGCATATATCAGTAATCCTGAAATAAACTCCACTGATTCTTTAATTATTAGCGGTAAATCCGCAACACTAAGCGTTGCAAATACCTTAGTCAATCCGACTACGTATACGGTGGGTTCAGTAGGTCCTTCAGGAGGTGTCATTGTCTACGATCAAGGAACTGTCTTAAACGGCTGGCGTTATTTAGAGGCCTCTCCTTATGAAAACGGCGCAGATGGCGGTTTAGAATGTTATACTACTCCTATCTCAGGAACATCAAGTGCGATAGGTACGGGATTAGAGAATACGCAGCGATGGATTGCTGCTGGATGTAATGGAGCGTGGATTAATATCGCTAAGAACTTTACGCTTCATGGCAATAAAGATTGGTTTATCCCTTCGAGAGGTGAAGTAAACTTGATGTACCAAAACCTTAAGTTGAACAACCTCGGCAATCTTTTAAATCAGGCTTATTGGTCTTCAACTCCATCAGAATATGGTTCATCTGGAATCAACGGCGGAGTTTGGGTACAAAACTTTAGTAATGGAACCAGTTATTCTGATTACCGAAATGGGTATCAAAATGCCGGTTTCTTGCGATTGATGAGACGCTTTGGAAATGAAACTACGGCCACTAAATACCGTTGGTCTACGGGAGATTCCACATCAACCTTAACGGTTAGCCCTACGCAAACAACCACTTATTGGGTAGATGTTACCACGAATGGGGTAACATGCAGAAAATCGTATACACTACGGGTAGAGAACACGCCTAAAGCACCTACGGGAATGGCGACTCAAACCATTTGCTCAGACGGCAAATTAGGTAATCTAGTAGTCACTGGAAGCGGTGTTAAATGGTATGCGGCAGCAACAGGAGGAACGGCCTTAAATGACTCAACAAATACCGTTAATGGAACAACCTATTATGCTTCTCAAACAGTCAATAATTTTGAAAGTACCAGTCGCCTGGCCGTAACGGTAAACCATGTCATAGGTACGATTCAGGCCTCCGCTACCGTTGTTAGCTCTGGAACATCGGTTGTATTAACTGCTTCTGGGAATTCAGCGATGACCAACGAAAAAATTGCTCGAATCACGCAGGCTGGCTGGGTGTTAAGAGCGAAGTTTAGAGGACATAATTACTATTTATATCCGAACCGCATGAACTATCCAGCTGCGAAGGCACTCGCTGAGAGTTTCGGAGGATATCTATATTGTGTGAATAACCAGGCGGAAAACGATTCTGTTTCTAAGCCAATCGGCGATGCTCTTTCATACGGTGATGTTTGGTTAGGATTGTACCAAGACCGAAATGACCCTACTTTTTCAGAGCCGGGAGGAGGCTGGAAATGGTTAGATGGCAGTCCATACTCTTACAAGAGATGGGCCACTCGCTCTATGGGTTGGGGCGCAGATGAACCTAATAATTTAGGTGGAGAAGATCATGCGCACCTAGACTTTGACAATTTATCTGATTATTGGAATGACATAAATCAGAACTACAATGGTAGTGTCTTAATGGAGATCGAGGACGTACCTACTTATGAGTGGTCTACAGGTGAAACGACAGCAAGCATTAATCCAAGCCCTACGCAAACAACTACTTATTGGGTAAATATCAGACAAAATGGAGTGGTTTGTAGAAAGTCAATTACTATCACGATCAATAATGTCGCTGCACCGAGTGGAAACGCGAATCAGAGTTTCTTAACTGGAGCTAAAATTGCTGATATCGCCATCTCTGGATCTGCTGTGAAATGGTATACCGCTGCAAGTGGAGGAACCGCTCTATCGGGTACTGCAACCTTAACGACAGGCACCACGTATTATGCTTCACAAACGGTAGCTGGCTTCGAGAGTCAATCACGTTTTGCCGTGACAGTAACGGTGCTAGAGGCGAATTGCTTTAATCCTAAAGTGAAGACCTTTGGCAATCTTAATTACAACATTAATTCATCTACTACCGATAAGAATGGTAATATTTACTTAGGTGGTGCGTTCACTGGCACTTTAACCATCGGTAATACCACTCTTACTTCGGCAGGAGCAAATGATATCTTCTTAACGAAATTAAATGCTTGCGGAGAGGTGCAATGGGCCACTCGTGCAGGTTCTGTGGGGGAAAATGATTATGTGGGTGTGGGAAGTCGTGCGATTGCAGTAGACTCGACAGGAAATATCTATGTGGTGGGTGGTTATAATCGCGATTTTACTTTCAGAGGTACAGATAATTCTAGTTTTACTTCTATCCGGACTTCTTCGAATAATTCGAACCACCAGGATGGATATTTAGTGAAGTTAAATGCAGCGGGTCGTGTTCTTTGGGGTGCTTCGTTACGAGGTTCTTCGAATGAGACATTTAACTCGGTGGTACTAGATCGTCTAGGTTTCCCAATTGTATCTGGAGGCTTTAATGGCTGTTGTCCATCTTCGTTTGCCGCTACCATTAACAGCCCGATTGGCACGACTGGAGTTGCTTCTTATGGTTCAAATTTTGCAACAGGATTGTTAGCGAAATTTACCCCTGCAGGCGAGGTAGTTTGGCATACAACATTGCATAACCGCGATGCAAGCATTCGCAACATCGAAATAGATGCGCAAAACAACATTTATTTCGTAGGTGAATTCCGCTCTTGGAGCTCAGGAACAGCTGCAGAATTTAAAGATGCGGGCAATACCACGAGAACTTTAGCGAATCCTGGCATAGGATTAGCGTATCTAGTTAAATTGAACACAAATGGTATCTGGCAATGGGGCGTAAGTTATGGTAATAACGGAAACGGTGTTGCGACAACCACTTCTGGTTATGACCTAACGATAGATAATCAAAACAATCCATGGATTGTCGGAAATTACAGTGGCGGTATAGCTACCTTCTATTCTACGAATGCAACTAATTTAACACAACCTGCTTCAACAGAGAACAGAGCCTTCATCGCGAAATATTCTTCGGCAGGTGTTCCTTTATTGGTTCGTGGATTAAATCAATCGACCGGCCAAACAGTCTTCACTAGCATCGCTAAACAAGGCAGCAGAATGGGTGTAGGTGGTTTCTTCAACGCTTCAAATGGCGCACAAAATGATGCCCTTGTCGTAGTATATGATTCTACGGGAACCTTAATTAGCACCATCACAGGTGGTGGACCAGAGGATGATCAAGTGAACAGTATTAACGCGGTTGGTAATGGATTCTTATTAGCTGGTTCGCATGGTGCGAACGCCAATTTTGAAAATATAACGTTGACGACTCAGGGAACTTTCCTTTGGAATACTTCAACGGTAGCAGTGGTTCCTACACCTACGGGTAGAGCTACACAATCTTTCTTACCTACTACTACGGTTTCTAGTTTAGTGGCGACTGGCACTAACCTAAAATGGTATTCAAATGCGGCTGGTGGGTCTACACTGAGCCCTACCACTGTTCTAGTAAATGGCGCTACTTATTATGGTACTCAAACGATTAATTCGATTGAGAGTCCTGCACGTTTAGCTGTAACCGTTAGCATTATAAACCCTGAAATACTTGTTAGCCCTAAAACGGTTTTGTGCGGAGGGGAAAGCGTACAATTAACAGTAACCGGTGTTAGTACGACGGGTAATTATGCGCTAGGATCTAGAGGCCCTGCTGGTGGTTTTATCTTCCATGATCAAGGAAGTACCTTAAATGGATGGCGCTACTTAGAAGCTGCTCCAGTAAATCTTCCAATCAGCAGTTGGGGACATTCTTTGGGTTCTGGTATCGAAAACGTTTCTGTCCCAGGAGCTACCAGCATTAGCATTGGAAGTGGCTTGACAAATACACTAGCCATTGCAGGTGCTATATCTTCGACAACTACAGCAGCTAGACGCAGTTTAGACTACTCAGTGAATGGATATGATGATTGGTTCTTGCCATCACAAGGAGAATTTAGTCGAATTTATACTAACCTCATTTTGAGAAACATAGGGAATTTCAATGTGGGAGCTATCCCTACTCGCGGTACCCTTTATTGGACGAGTTCTCAGCTGACTGCTGGAAGTGGAAGCCATTTCTGCCTAGAGTGTAATGGCAATTTCTTCCAATATTCTAAAGTTTACGAATTATACGTTCGCCCAGTCCGTCGTTTCGCGGGCGATGCAACGGCTACATCGTATCGTTGGTCTACTGGTGAAACCACTGAAACCATCAATCCAAGACCTACCCAGACAACGACCTACTTTGTAGATATCACGTCAAATGGTAGCACCTTTAGAAAATCAGTAACTATCACGGTAAATAATGTATCGGCTCCTACTGGCGCAGCTGTTCAAAATTTATGTGCCGACAGCAAGATCTCTTCGATCGCAGCAACAGGAACTAATTTGAAATGGTATACAGCAGCGACAGGTGGAAATCTGTATGATGCTACTTCTTTCTTAACATCAGGAGTTACGTATTTCGCCTCTCAAACGGTGAATGGATGCGAAAGCCCTACTCGTCTAGCAGTTCGCGTGAATTTACCGGAGCCTGTAGTGATTACTACCTCGGGGCCCGTTAACTTCTGCTCTGGCGAGAGCGTTGTATTGACAGCTAGCGCTGGAACCGCCTACCGATGGTCGAATGGAGCGACTACTCGTAGTATTACGGTAAATGGTTCTGGAAATTATTCAGTAGCAGTAACGAATGCGGCAGGTTGTACAACGACATCAGCACCAGTGAATGTAGTGGTAAATATTTGCAACCTACCTCCTTGTCCTTTACGTTATCCAACCTATAGCTATGTGTTTATTGTAGGACAGGAAATTACGGCCTTAGTTCCAAGCAATGGAGGAGGTAAAATCACAAACTACTCCGTGTCTCCTGCATTACCTTCAGGATTAGTTCTGAACCCAAGCACAGGAATTATCTCTGGAAGACCTATAGCTACAAGCGCATTGAGAGCCTACACAATTACTGGATCTAATTCAGCTGGATCTTGTTCTGTAACTCTGAATATATCAGTTATCATCAGTCCTCCTTCTAACTTGATTTATCCAAGTCCAGTTATATTGAAGGTTGGTACAGCAATTACTCCTATTGTTCCTACCTACAACGGGGTTGTTACTGCGTTTAGTATTTCTAGATCATTACCTAATGGCTTAAGCTTAAACCCACTAACTGGTATCATTTCTGGAACGCCTACTGCTTTAAGTGCTACGAGCATATATACGGTGACGGCAAGTAATTCATCAGGATCAACTAGTGCGAATATTACGATTACAGTAGTGGGTGAGGCTCCTATTCCTTTATGCCCTCCTTCATTAGCCTACGTGGTTGGAACTCCGATACAGACGTTGAATTTAGCAGGATTTGGATCTAATGTCACTTATAGCATTAGTCCTGCATTGCCGGCTGGTTTAACATTTAACCCAACTACAGGACAAGTTAATGGCACACCTACGACAATTACACCTAGAACAACTTATACCATTACTGCAACCAATTCAGCAGGAACCGCAAGTTGTACGTGGACCATTGAGATTTTAGCTCCTAGCATCCCTCCACCTGCGCCTGGAGGACAAACGTCCCAAATATTTGGAAGTGGCTCTACTTTAGCAGATCTCGTTGTTACCGGAACTGGCATTAAGTGGTATGCTTCAGCCAACAGTGGAAGTCCGCTGGCAACAAGTAGCATTTTAACTAATGGAACCACTTATTTTGCTACGCAAACAGTAAATGGGGTTGAAAGTGTGAATCGATTGGGCGTTTTAGCCACCATCGTAGACGTCCAAATTGCCGCAAGTGCTACTAGCGTATGTAGAGGCACGCCGGTTACCTTGACTGCAAGTGCGACCATAGGCGGAGTCCCAATCAGTCTAAATGGGGTTAACCCTCCAGCCTTAAACGGTAGCCTTGTAGCTTATTGGCCATTTAATGGTAACGCGAATGATGAATCCAACGGTGGCAAAAATGGTACCATCAGTGGTGCTGTATTAACGACAGATAGATTTGGGGTAGCTAATAAGGCGTATGACTTCAATGGTATAAATGCATTTATTTCCGTACCAGGTGCCTTCCCTATCACGAATGACTTTACGATTTCCTTCTGGACTCAGTCTCAAAATACGATGGCCGAAGGAACTGTATTAACAGATGGAAGTAATGATATTGGTGGCAATGACTTCATATTAAGTCTAAACGCTAATAATGTGAATGTTCGGGCCGATAAATCTGGAACAAACCTGTGGGAGAACTTCAATATTTCGAATGAAAAAATCACCGGAAGATGGTCCCATGTAGTTTGGAAAATGACTCCGACTAGTTCGTCAATTTACATCGATGGAAAACTAATCGAAACGAAGAACATCAGAGGTTCAAATCTAGGATTCCATGATGCAAGATCTTATTTCGGAGTTCGTGGAGTTTGGACTGGTTATTTAGACAAATACTTCAAAGGTAAATTAGATGATATTGCCATGTATAACCGTAGTCTGACGGATGCGGAGATTCAACAGCTCTATGTATCTGCTACTAATTTAAACTGGTCGACAGGCGAAACAACAGCAACGATCAACCCAACCCCTAACGGAACTACTACTTATAAAGTAGAGGTAACTGTAAATGGAAAAGTATTTAATAAAGAGGTGACTATTGCGGTTAACCAAGTAAATGCGCCTACGGGTCTTAGTACTCCAGAGGTTTGTTTAGGTGCTACCTTAGCTAATGTAAACGTTCAAGGAACCGATATTAAATGGTATAGCGCTGCTACGGGTGGAAACTTCCTTGTTTCTTCTACGCCAGTCGTACAAGGAACGACTTATTTTGCTTCTCAAAGCACAAATGGTTGCGAAAGCCCAACTCGTTTAAGTGTGTCCCCTACGATTTACTCGAAGGCGACTATTAGTATGGTGGGTAGTTCTTCGTTCTGCCAAGGAGAGACAAGAACGATTACTGCCAGTCCGGCGAGCGCTTATCTTTGGACGAATGGGGCGACGACTCAATCGATTACAGTATCTGAACGCGGTCGTTATGCAGTTACACTTTCAAGTGCGGCAGGTTGCAGAGCTACCTCAGATGCTCAATTGATTACGGTGTTAGCGAAGCCAGCGGCAGTCATTACTGCAAATGGCCCAACTACCTTTGTAAATGGAGGTAACGTTTTATTGACGGCAAGCCCAGGTTCTAGCTATGCTTGGTCTACAGGAGCTACAACACAAGGAATCGTTGTTTCTAAATCTGGAAGCTATTCTGTAAGAGTGACCAATTCATCTGGCTGCTTCACAATTTCAAGCCCAGTAGAGGTTCAAACGATCTTCTCATTGCCAGCGACGAACTTTAGAATAACAAGCACAGGCGAAACGTGTCAGACAAGTAACGATGGTAAAATCTCTTTGTCCGCGATCTTACCGTTTAGTTATACCGCTACTTTAAGACAAGCGGATAAAGTGATACGTACTGTAAACTTCACTTCTAGATTAGACATGACTGGTCTTTCAGCCGGTAATTATGCCCTTTGTGTAACGATTGCAGGCCAGCCTACTTATTCACAATGTTATGATGTGGTGGTGACAGAGCCTAGAGACTTGACAGTATTTGCGGCAGTGGCTCCAGTGGATAAATTAGTGGCCTTATCATTATCTGGTGGTACAAGCTACAAAGTAATATTGAATGGGGATGCGTTAGAAACAAGTGCGAACAAGATTAATCTACCGTTGAAAGAAGGTTTAAATAAAATCATAGTACAAACAGACAAAGCGTGTCAAGGCGTTTACAACAAAGAGATTTATGTAGGCGATGCGATAATGGGCTATCCTAATCCATTCAAGGATAAGTTAACTATCCAAATAGGTAAATCATTCACCCACAATGGATCGGTTACGATTTTGAATGCAGCAGGAACAAGCGTCTTCTCAGGTACATTTGAACCAAATGCAGAGACCATAACCTTAGAATTAGGTCAGTTACAAAATGGAGTTTATTTCCTACAGTTAGGGGATATCAATTATAAAATTATCAAACAATGAGAAAGTATATTTCCATCCTTTTAGTTGCGGGCGCGGTTTTTTCCTGTGTCATACCACCGGATTTATTAATCCCAGCTCCAGCGGCAGCTAC
>JACCDM010421166.1_pt1 | contig 16131 bp, 10 predicted proteins | sample 7445851 | NCBI WGS metagenome assembly JACCDM01 (sample SAMN15323438, study PRJNA562643) | freshwater metagenome | isolation source: river surface water | place: USA:Blue River Watershed | collected 2017-08-16
GAAAGAAGATCCAAAGATGGCAGGTAAGCCAGAAGAAATGATTGCAAAAATTGCCGAAGGTAAGATTGCAGCATTCTTTAAGGAGCAAACTTTATTAGCACAGTCTTTTGTTAAAGACGGTTCTAAAACAGTGGGTGACCACGTTAAGAGCGTAGGTGCTGATATTAAAGTAACTGAATTCAAGCGTGTTGCTTTAGGGTAAGAATAAAAAAATTAAAGAATTTATTTTTTTATTCTTTAAGTCTATAGATTTATCAAAGCCCCCATTTATGGGGGCTTTGTAGTGCAAGTGAACTGTGCTTCATGCAAAAAATCCAAATGGTTCAAATACCTAAGTAGTAATTAACTAGTATAATAGTATAAAAGGGTCCCCCGATACATTGGGGGACCCTTTTTTGTTGCCCCAAAATTCTTATCTTGCAAGTATAAATCTCAACTACTATGGAGCCAAAGTACAAACGTGTCTTGTTAAAGTTATCGGGCGAAGCCTTATTGGGAAATGAAAGAAATGGTGATCCATTTAACCCAAAAATTATCGAACAATACGCGAATGAAATCAAGCAATTGGTGGACTTAGGTATTGAGGTAGCGATTGTGATTGGCGGTGGTAATATTTACAGAGGAATGAATGAGGCAGATAGTGGTATTGAAAGAGCGCATGGTGATTATATGGGCATGTTGGCAACAGTAATTAACGCAATGGCAATACAAGCCATGTTAGAAAAAATAGGTGTCTATACAAGATTACAATCTGCAATCAATATGGAACAAGTGGCAGAACCATATATCAGAAGAAAAGCATTAAGACATTTGGAAAAAGGACGTGTTGTCATATTTGGAGCAGGTACAGGTAATCCATATTTCACAACCGACACAGCTGGTTCATTAAGAGCGATCGAAATGAAGGCGGATGTGATCTTAAAAGGCACAAGAGTAGATGGCGTGTATGATGCAGATCCTGAGAAAAATCCAAACGCAAAAAAATTCGAAACCATCAGTTTCCAAGATTGTATCTCTAAGAATTTGAAAGTAATGGATATGACAGCTTTCACATTATGTATGGAGAACAAATTACCAATCATTGTGTTCGACATGAATCAAGAAGGTAATTTACTAAAGATCGTGCAAGGCGAATCGGTAGGAACTCTCGTAAAATAGTATTTAAGCCATTGTCGATTCACCGCTGATGTAAAAAACATAGCTAAATCGGTTTTTTTACATTCGCTGGATTAAATTTATAGTATGCAAAAAATTAGTTTTATTTCCTTTTTATTAGTGCTTCTTTTTTCACAAGAAATAAATGCACAAAATAATTTAAGTTTAAAAGAAGCAGTCACCATTGCTATTCAAAATAGCTATGATATTAAATTAATTGAAAATAATCTTTCGATTGCCCAAAATAATAATAATTATGGTGTTGCAGGTGGGCTACCTTCGGTTACTGCTACAGGCACCAACAACAATTCACTCACAACCATCAATCAAACATTTCCTGATCCAGCTAGGAATACGACAAGAAATGGTGTGGATGGGTCTACTTTAAACGGAGGATTAGCTGCAACTATGATCTTATTCAATGGCTATAGAATTGCAGCCACAAAAGATCGTTTGGAAAGTATCCAAAAACAAACAGAAGCTGCATTGCAAGTTCAAATGCTCAACACGAGTTCAACAGTGATGCAACAGTATTATAATGTCATAAGACAGGTCGCTTTTTTAAAAACAATTGAAAAATCTATTGAAGCTTCTGAACAAAGAGTGGCTATTGTAAAAACAAGACAAGAGATAGGCGTTGCGAATCAGGCAGATTTATTACAATCAAGTTTAGATTTAAATGCTTTACTACAAGCCAAACAAAACCAATTACTAGTATTAGATCAAGTAAAAGCGGACTTATATAACAGCATGGTGGTGCCTGCAAATTCAAATTATATATTTACAGATAGTATTCAGGTAGATCAAAAAATGATCTTGTCTGATGTAGAATCTAAAATGAAAGCGCATCCTTTATTACAATCTGCACAGCAGTTGATCAATGTAAATCAGTTTTTAGAAAAAGAAACTAAAGCATTGATGTATCCAACATTAAGAGCAAACACTGGATTCAATTACAATAGCAATAAATCAGCAGCAGGTTTCATCTTGTTAAATGAAAGCTATGGTCCATTCTTAGGATTCAATTTGAGTATTCCAATTTATGCCGGTACTGCAAGTAAGCGCGCTTATAAAAATGCACAAATCAATACAGTCAGTGCAAAAATACAGTATGACAATACTGCGCAAAATCTATCAACAGAATTATTTAAAACTTATCAGAACTATCAAAATAGTTTAAAGCAAACACCTATTGAAATCGAAAACTATAAAATGTCTGATGCTTTATTAGCCTTGGTGATGGAGCGATTTAAATTAGGAGAAGCCACAATTGTGGATGTAAAACAAGCACAACAAAGTTTTGAAACCGCTGGCTTTAGATTAACAAGCTTACTGTTCAGTGCAAAAATTGCAGAGATTGAACTTAAGCGTATGTCTAATCAATTAAGTTTTTAGACGCTATTTATTTTCTAACATAAATTGCAAAGGGATCTGTATCCTTCCACTCCAGGCATCTTCGCTATGATCTTGATTGGTAAAATATTTTGTCATCCAGCTTTTTTGAGAATATCCTTTTTTACGCATCACATCATCAACTTTATTTTGTAATGGTGGATAAAGCGCGTCTAAGGTTTGATCACCACAATCAAAGTATATTTTATGATTTTGAGCATTCGGTAAGTTTGAATTTAAGTATTGTATAAATGCTCCTGGTATTGGATTGTTTTCCATTTCAAAAATCCCAGGCCAATGTGTAGACATACAAATAGCTCCACCAAAGACATTCGGATATTCACAAATTGCATACATAGAAATTAAGCCACCCATACTACTTCCAGCTATAAAAGTATTATCGGAATTCGTTTTAGTTGAAAAATTTTTATCAATATATGGCTTTAGTTCTTCTACTATAAATTTTAAATAATTATTGGAATTAATTTCATAATTATTAAATACAGATGCATTATTTTTTCTTACTGCCTCTTTTATACTCGCTTTTTGATCCATGTTTAACATTTCAAAAGGCTTTTGAGGAAAATATTCTGAATGCCTTCTTTCCCCGCCATTCCAAATACCAATAACAATCACTTCACTTATTTTATCTTCTTTAATTAATTTCGTAATCGAAGAATCCATCAACCAACTTTTTTTATTCCAAGTGGTTGAAGGGTCAAATAACATTTGACCATCGTGCATATATAATACGGCATATTTTTTCTTTTTATTATATCCCAATGGCAACCAAACATCTATATTTCTTTTAGGTACATATTTTGAAATCAAATTTTCAATACGTACTATACTCCCATTTTTTACCTTAGGTAACGCTTGTGCATTTGAAACTTGTGAGCACATTAGAAATAGAATACTAAATAGAATACTTTTCATATTATAAAATTTATGACTTAATCATCGGTGATCAAAGCTAAATAAATAGTAACTTTAAATGCTAAATTAATAGTATGAATTTCAATATAGGACCTATTAGATATCTATGTGGTGTATTTATTATAATACTTTTAGCGTGCAAACCCAGTATGGAAGCGCCTATTATTGATACAGAAAAGCCTATCACCCCAATTGCTAAAGACACCAATTTTTTTAAAGGTGCAGATATTAGTTGGGTAACCGAAATGGAATCCAAAGGCATTAAATTTTATAATAAAAATGGTATTCAAACAGAATGCTTTGCTTTGATGAAAGAGATTGGCATGAATTCGATTCGTATTCGTGTATGGGTAAATCCAACAAATAAGTGGAATGGAATTGAGGATGTAATTGCGAAATGTATAAGAGCAAAAAATTTAGGTTTAAAACTATTGATTGATTTTCATTATAGTGATAATTGGGCAGACCCTGGTAAGCAAACAAAGCCAGCAGCATGGTCTTTGGCTTCCTTTCCAGTTTTAAAGGATTCTTTAAAAAATCACACCCTATTTGTATTAACCCAATTAAAGAACGCAGGTATTCATCCAACCTGGGTACAAATTGGCAATGAAGTTGATAATGGACTCTTATGGCCTGATGGTAAAGCTAGTTTGAATATGCAAAATTTTGCACAACTTATTGCCGCGGGGTATGATGCTTCTAAAAGTATTTTTCCAAATGCAAAGGTAATGGTGCACGTTTCCAATGGTTATAATAACAGCTTGTTTAGATGGATCTTTGATGGTTTAAAAAACAATGGTGCTAAATGGGATATGATTGGTATGTCTTTGTATCCAAGCTTTACGAATGGTGGCTGGCAGAATGCCAATGATTTATGTATGCAAAACATGAATGATATGGTTGATAGGTATAATACACCTGTAATGGTTGTAGAAATTGGCATGCCTTGGGACAATGCTAGCGAAGCAAATTCATTTATTCAGGATTTAATAACTAAAGTGAAATCGGTAAAAGGAAACAATGGATTAGGGGTCTTTTATTGGGAACCAGAATCTTATAATAATTGGCAAGGATATAGCTTAGGTGCATTTGATAATACTGGTAAACCAACCATTGCATTAGACCCTTTTTTAAAATAAGTTGAAATTTTTACCATCAGCTATTAAACAAAAAACAATCAATAATCATCATAAAATATTATAGTTAAGTTTATAAGCTTTTTTTAGTATTTTAGGATCTTACAAAACTTCCCCGATTACATTTTGGGTTTTCAATGAAGAAGATTTTTTTATTTTTATCAATTGTATTGACTTTACAAACTAATGCACAGCTATTAGTTAGCTCGCCTAGTTTTTTAACTGAAACAAGTGCCTCTACGACAATTATTGCCGATGCGTCTTTTGGAAATAAAAGATTAATTGGAAATACCAGTGATATTTTTGTTCATATAGGCGTAATTACCTCCCTTAGTACCAGCGGTGCAGATTGGAAATATGTTGCTTCCACTTGGGGCACTTCCGATGCAAAGATTAAATGTGTTGCGCTTGGAAACAATAAGTGGTCATATACTATTAATACGAATCTTAGATCATTTTTTGGCATTACAGATGCAAGTGAGAAAATTGTAAAAATTGCAATTTTGTTTAGAGATGCTACGGGTAATAATGTTTTAAGAAATGCAGATGGTTCGGATATGTATTTAGATGTTTATGACAATAATTTACATGTTAAAATTGACACACCTTTATTTCAGCCCACTTATTTAAAAAAAGTAGAACCCCTTTCTAAAAAAATAGGTGATACTATTTTTATCAATGGTAAATCAAATCAAAACACTAATTTAAAAATATTTTATAATGACACAGTTTTATCTACTGTAAGTAATACAAATACGATAAGTGCATATAAAGTAATCAATAAAGTAGGTACGCAAAAGATTTTTTTAAATGGAACTAGCAATTCCTCTACAGATATTGATACGGCTGAGTTTTACGTGAATGACAATCAAGTATTAGAGGACCTGCCATTGGGTGCTGTTGATGGCGTTAATTATTTGCCTGGAGATACTTCGGTTATTTTGGTTTTATATGCGCCCTATAAAAAAAGTATTAATGTAGTGGGCGATTTTAATAATTGGTCGGTTGCATTATCCAATGCAATGAAAATGACAAAAGACAGCACGCGTTTTTGGATTCAATTAAATGGGTTAACACCTGGAGTAGAATATGCGTATCAATATTTGATCGATGGTAATTTAAAAGTGGCAGACTATAATGCAGAAAAAGTATTAGATCCAAATAACGATAAATTTATTCCAGTAACAACCTATCCAAATTTAAAAGCATACCCAGTTGGTAAAACTACAGGCATTGTAAGTGTGTTGCAAACAGCGAAACCAAAATACAACTGGAAGAATAATAATTTTGTACGACCAAATAAAAGTAATTTAATTATTTATGAAGTGCTCATTAGAGACTTTGTAAAAAATCAAAATTTTAATGAGCTTCGTGACAGTTTGGATTATTTTAAAAGGTTGGGCATAAACACGATTGAATTAATGCCTGTTGCAGAATTTGAAGGCAATAATAGTTGGGGTTACAACACAAATTTCACTTTCGCGTTAGATAAATATTATGGAACGGAGATGGCATTTAAAGAATTTATAGATTCAGCACATGCCAAAGGAATAGCTGTGGTGTTAGATATTGTAATGAATCATGTATTTGGTTCATCTCCTTTGGCCCAAATGTATTGGGATGGAACAAATAATGCACCAGCAGCCAATAATCCATGGCTAAATGTTGCGGCTACACATCCTTTTAATGTGGGTAATGATATGAATCATGAATCACAAGCGACTAAATTATTGGTTTCAAGGGTAGTAAAACATTGGTTAAACAATTATAAAATTGACGGATTTAGGTGGGATTTATCAAAAGGGTTTACACAAAAAAATAATCCTTCCAATGTGGGAGCTTGGGGTAACTATGATGCAACACGAATTGCTATTTGGAAAAGCATTTATGACACTATGCAAAAAACTTCTTTAAATAGTTATTGTATACTTGAGCATTTTGCAGACAATGCCGAAGAAACAGAGTTGGCTAATTATGGTATGTTGCTTTGGGGTAATGCCAATCATAATTTTAATCAATCTACTATGGGTTTTAGCTCGGACGCTTCTTTGAATGGGGCCTTTGCTAATGGAAGAGGTTGGACCAGGCAGAACTTAGTGACTTATATGGAAAGTCATGATGAAGAAAGGATCATGTATAAAAATATTAATTTCGGAAATACAAATGGCGCACATAATACAAGAGACACGGCTACAGCATTAAAACGAACCGAAATGGCTGCTGCTTTTTGGGCATTAGTACCAGGTCCTAAATTAATGTGGCAATTTGGTGAGTTAGGGTACAACTACTCAATTAATACATGTACCAATTTAACGATTTCTAATGATTGTAGATTGTCCGACAAACCTATTCGATGGGATTTTTATAACAATACAAATAGAAAAGGATTATTTGATGCATATGCAAAATTCTTAAAGCTAAGATCAAACCCATCCTATGCAAATGACTTTATATCAAATAGATACACATTAAATACTTCTGGTTTATTTAAATCGGTACAACTTAATGGCGATTCAATAAAGCTAGTACTTATTGGAAATTTTGATTTAAGCCCTCAAACAGCTACAGTAAACTTCCCTTCTGATGGTCTTTGGTACAGTGTATACTCCAATAAATTCATAGGTGTCCTTAATGGTAGCGCCTCGGTGACCTTACAACCAGGGGAGTATTTGGTCTATGCGAACAAAAACATCTCTACACAGGTCATTACCAATTTACTGGATCTGAATATCCCTGTATTGGATATGAAAACCAATTTTTATCCTAACCCATTGAAAACCAATTCAGTATTAGAATACAACCTACCAGAAAGTGGCAAAGTAACTATTCGTGCCTATTCGGCTCAGGGGCAGGATTTGGGGATAATTTATACTGGCTATCAGCAAAAGGGCTTCCAAAAATTCTTTATATATAAAAATACTATATTTAGTATACCAGGTGTATATTTGCTTACTATACAACTCAATCAAAAACAAAAAATTCTAAAATTTTTAACAACAAACTAACAAATAAACAAAAACTAACAATTATTTAACTTGAAATTGTAAATCTATGAACATTAAAAAAACACTTGTGGTTACACTGTTTGCCATCATTGGTATTTCAGTATCTGCACAAGAACGAACAGTTGCAGGTAAAGTAACTGACTCAAAAGACGGCTCGCCTTTGGTAGCTGCCTCAGTTACTGTTAAGGGAACTAACAAAGGAACTACAACTGCTGCTGATGGAACATTTAGTATCAATGTGGGTTCTAATCAAACTACATTGGTTGTTACATTATTAAACTATGCAACTCAAGAAGTTCAAATTGCTGGAAAAAACAACGTCAGCATTGCTTTATCACAATCCACAGATCAATTAAGTGACGTGGTAGTGATTGGTTATGGTTCAGTTAGAAAAAAAGATTTAACTGGTTCTGTATCAACAGTAACTTCAAAAGACTTTAATACAGGCGCAATCACAACTCCTGAACAATTAATTGCAGGTAAAGTTGCCGGTGTGTCTATCATTAGTAACAATGGTGCTCCAGGTTCTGGAAGTACTATTCGTATTAGAGGTGGTGCTTCATTAAATGCAAGTAATGATCCTTTAATTGTTATTGATGGTATGCCAATTGATGGTGGTGGAATTTCAGGTCAAGCAAATGCTTTGGCTTTGATTAACCCTAACGATATTGAATCTTTCTCAGTTTTAAAAGATGCATCTGCTGCTGCCATTTATGGTGCTAGAGCATCTAACGGTGTAATTTTAATTACGACTAAGAAAGGTAAGAAAGGTGCAATGAAATTAGATTTCACATCTCAATTAAGTGTTGGAAATGTGACTAAAAAAGCTGCAGTGTTAAATGCAGATGAAATTAGAAAAATTGTAAATGAAAAAGGATCTTCAACTTTAAAAGCTTTACTAGGTAATGCAAATACAGATTGGCAAGATCAAATTTATCAAACTGCAATAACTACCGAAAATAATGTTAGTATTTCTGGTGTTACTGAAAATGTACCATATCGTTTATCATTAGGTGATTTGAATCAAAAAGGGGTGTTAAAAACAGATCAATTAAAGAGAACAACCGTGGGATTGAATTTGAGTCCAACATTCTTTGACAATCACTTAAGCGTTAATGTAAATTTAAAATTATCTAGTAGCCAAAGTCGTTTTGCCGATCAAGGTGCAATTGGCGCAGCTACTTCTTTTGATCCAACCAAACCTGTTGAAAGTCCAAGTATGCGTTTTGGAGGATGGTGGGAATGGTTAGATCCAAAATCTACTAATGGATTAAAATCATTATCTCCTAAAAATCCATTAGGATTATTAGAACAAAGACAAAACAATAGCGAAGTAACAAGACAAATTGCAAGTGCATTATTTGATTATAAAGTACACTTCTTGCCTGATTTACATGTTATTGTGAATACTGGTTTGGATAATGCAGAAGGCAAGGGAACGGATGTAATCAATGATAGTGCTGCTTCTTCTTACATGCGTTTCAAAGATCCTGCAAATAGATTTCACGGTGGTATCAATAACCAATATCGTCAAACAAGAAACAATAGTTATGTAAATACTTATTTAAACTATGCTACAGACATTAAGGCGATAAGTTCAAGATTAGAATTGGTTGCTGGTTATGAATACCAAGCTTATAAGACCACAAACTATAATTTTAGTGATTTAACTTTTAATAAAACTGTTGTAAATTCTCCAAATTTTGAATATGATATTCCTGAATATCGCTTGTCTTCTTATTTAGGAAGAGTGAATTTGAATATTCTTAATAAATATATTTTAACAGCTTCGGTTCGTCAGGATGGATCTTCTAAGTTTAATCCAGATAACAGATATGCTGTATTCCCATCAGCAGCAATCGCTTGGAAATTATCAGAAGAAAATTTCTTGAAAAACTCTACTGTAGTTTCTGATTTAAAATTAAGAGCTAGTTATGGTGTAACAGGACAACAAGACGGAATTGGTTATTATGACTATATCTCTTATTATAATTTAGGTTCTAATACTGCTCAATATCAATTTGGAAATTCCTTCACTCCGATTTCCCGTCCAAATGGATATTATTATAACAGAAAATGGGAGCAAACGGCTACTGCGAACGTAGCTTTAGACTTTGGCTTGTTTGACAATAGAGTAAGCGGTACAGTTGAACTTTATAATAGAACAACTACCGACTTGTTGAATGAAATCAACCAACCAGCAGGTACTAACTTTAGTAACAAAATTGTTGCAAACGTAGGTAGCATGGAAAATAAAGGTGTTGAACTTACTTTAAACTTCCAACCTATCAAGAATAAAACAACAACTTGGGATGTTTCATTAAACGGTAACTACAACAAAAATGAAATTACTAAATTAACTATCTCTGAAGATCCTAATTATGCAGGTGCAAGATTTGGTGGAATAAGTGGTGGTACTGGTAATACTATTTTAATACAATCAGTAGGATACCAAAGAGGTTCATTCTTTGTATTTAAGCAAGTTTATGATGCAGGAGGATTACCAATTGATGGTTTATTTGCTGATTTAAACAGAGATGGAAGTATCAATGAAAAGGATTTGTATCAATACAAAGGCAACAATCCTGAATTCTTCTTTGGAGCAAGTTCTAATTTAACTTACAAAAGATGGAATGCTGGATTTGTATTAAGAGCGAATGTTGGAAACTATATGTATAATAACGTAGCTTCTAGCAGTGGTACATTAAGAAACTTCTTAAATCCAATTGGTTATATTAATAATGGATCAAGAGATTACTTAACAACTGGATTTAGTGGTGATGGATCTAATTATTATTTATCTGACTATTATGTACAAAATGCTTCTTTCTTACGTATGGACAATATCAATATTGGCTACAATGTTGGAAAGTTATTTAATAACAAAGCAAATTTGAGAATTAATGCAAATGTTCAAAATGCTTTTATTATTACAAAATACAAAGGTTTAGATCCAGAAGTTAATGGAGGTATTGATAATAATTTCTACCCTCGTCCTAGAACCTTTGTTTTGGGATTAAACCTTAACTTCTAATTCATTCATTCGTATAAATAAAAGAAAAATGAAAAATAATAAATTGAAAATAGTAATAGCCATTTTTTGTTCGGTCTTTATCATGGTTTCTTGTAATAGGCAATTAGACTTGTTACCAACCAATGATGTTACCGCTAATTTGGTTTATAAAGACGCAGCTGGCTACAAACAAGCCTTTGCAAAAATGTATGCAAGTTTTGCATTAACTGGAAATAGTGGTCCTGCTGGTAATGGTGATATTCAAGGGATTGACGAAGGTACTTCTGACTTTCTTAGATTATATTGGAAAGCACAGGAATTAAGTACGGACGAGGCTGTTGTTTCTTGGGGTGATCCTGGTATTCAGGATTTCCACAACATGAACTGGTCTTCAAGTAATCCTATGTTAACAGGTTTGTATTATCGTTCTTATTACCAAATTACTTTGGCGAACGATTTCATCAGACAATCATCTGATGCAAATTTAACTGCTAGAGGTATTACAGGTGCAGATGCTGATAATGTTAAAAGGTATAGAGCTGAAGCACGTTTTTTAAGAGCGTATCAATATTCAATCTTGATGGATTTATTCGGTAATGTTCCATTTGTAACAGAAACCGATGTATTAGGTGCGTCATTACCTAAACAAAAAACAAGAGCAGAATTATTTAGCTATGTTGAAACTGAATTAAAAGCAATTGAAGCAGGTTTGGTAGATGCTAGAAAGAATGAGTATGGTAGAGCAGACAAAGCTGCAGCTTGGGCATTACTTGCTAGAATATATCTAAACGCACAAGTTTATACTGGTGCTGCAAAAAATGCAGAAGCAATTACGTATTCTAAAAAAGTAATTGATGCTGGTTATACTTTAATTAGTGATTACACTAAATTAATGAGAGCAGACAACAATGTAAATACTTCAGAATTTATCTTGACTATAAATTATGATGGAAGATTTACACAAAACTGGGGTGGAACAACCTTCTTAACGCATGCTGCTATTGGCGGTTCAATGACTGCTTCTCAGTTTGGTGTGGATGGTGGATGGAGTGGTATAAGAACAACAAAGGCTTTCTCTGATAAATTTGCTGACATAACAGGTGCAACAGATAAGCGTGCTCAAATTTATACTACCGGACAATCTGCTGATATTAATGACTTAACTAAGTTTACAGATGGATACGCAATTACTAAATTTAGAAATATTACAGCAAGTGGTTCAGCAGGATCAAGTTTAGTTTGGACTGATATTGACTTTCCTATCTTTAGATTAAGTGAAATGTACTTGATTTATGCAGAAGCTGTTTTAAGAGGTGGCACTGGTGGTGATGCAGCAACTGCATTAGGTTATATCAATACAATCCGTGCAAGAGCATATGGTAATACTTCTGGTAATATTACCGCATCGCAATTAACTACTGATTTTATTTTAGATGAGCGTAGCAGAGAATTATATTGGGAAGGTTTTAGAAGAACTGACTTAATTAGATACAATAGATTTGTTGAGTCTACGTATTTATGGCCTTGGAAAGGTGGTGTAAAAAGTGGAACTAGTGTTGATGCATGGAGAAAATTGTATCCAATACCTTCTGCTGATATCTCTTCCAATACAAATCTTAAACAAAATACAGGGTATTAATACCATTGTTAAAAGACTAAAATAAATTATATGAAAAAAATTATTCAATCATTAATCTACTTGAGCTTTGCGATTGTATTTTTTGTTTCCTGTGAAAAGGATGAAGCAAAAGATACTTTTGTAAGTGGAACTGCTCCAGTATTTGCTGCATCTGTAAAAGACAGCATCGGATTAAATTTTAATACCGAAAACGATAACGCCGTAACATTTAGCTGGTCAAATCCAAATTATCAGTTTGCCTCTGGTGTAAGTTCTCATAACGTTTCTTACAGCTTAGAAATTGACACCGCAGGTGCAAATTTCAATGGAAAAAATAAAATAACAGTATCTATTAGCCAAGATCTAACTGTAACCTATACTCAAAAAGCGTTTAATATTTTAATCTCTGATTTAAAAGTTAGAACAGGAAGAGTTGCTCAATTAGAAATGCGTGTTATTGCTTCTATAGGAAGTAAAGCCACTAGTATAGCTTCAAATAAATTGGTATTTAAAGTATTACCTTATGCACCTCCACCAAAAGTACCAGTACCAACTGCTGGAACATTATGGGTTGTTGGTAACGCATTTGCTTCAGGATGGTCAAATCCATTACCTGCTCCTTTTGATGTGAGTCAAAAATTCACAAAAGTTTCTGATACACAATATGAATTAGTAGTAGATATGTTATCTACTGGTAATTACAAATTGATTCAAGAGCAAGGTGTTTGGGGAACTCAATACAAAAAATTAGCTGGGGATGCAAACTCAGGTACTTTTGAGAAAAAAGATGCTGATCCAGGATTTGACGCACCAGCTGTTGCAGGTAAATATAAACTTGTATTCGACTTCCAAGCCGGTACATATACTGTAACTAAACAATAAGTTGTAATAAAGTAAAATATTAAATAATGAAACAAATACTAAAAACGTTCCTATTTACTGCTTCACTTGCAATCGTTTTATTTGCTTGTGAGAAAGTAGAACCATTAGTAGTTTATAAAAATGGTGTTACTGCTAAATTGCAGGCATCTGCAACTACTATTGCACCAAAAGTGGTTGATTCACTAACAACAGTGGTGACCTTTAATTGGACAAACCCACAATATGCTACAGATTCTAGCACAGTTAAATATGTAATACAAATTGACTCAAGTGGTCGTAATTTCTCAAAAGCAGCATCAATTGTATTAACAAATAAGTCAAGTCATTCAATGGTTGCAAAAGACTTAAATGCAATTTTATTGAACATGGGATTCAAATACAATACAGCCTATAAAGTGGATGTTCGTTTAGTTACTTCTTATGCAAACAATAATGAACAGCTTGCTTCAAATGTATTGACCTTAACAGTGACTCCATATGTGGTGCCTCCAAAAGTAACACCACCAGCTTCTAAGACTTTATTCTTAGTTGGTGATGCAACTGCAGGCGGCTGGAATAATCCAGTACCGGTGCCAACACAACAATTTACAAGAGTAGACTCTGTTACATACCAAGGTAAATTCTATTTAATTGCAGGAAAGCAATACTTAGCTTTGCCAGTGAATGGCAGTTGGGATACTAAATATTCTGTTGCGGATAATAATAAATTTGGTATTGCTAATGGTGGTGATTTCGGATTTAATTTATCTGACAATTTCCGCTCACCAGAAGTAACAGGAATCTATACGATTAAATTTGATTTCCAAGCTGGTAAATTTACAGTGACTTTAGATAAAGACTATGCAAGTTTATATGTACCAGGTGGCTATCAAAGCTGGACACCAAGTTCAGCACCAACATTGGCTTCTCCAGCTAAAGATGGTAAATACTCTGGGTTTGTATTCTTTAATGCAGCTTCTGAATTTAAATTAACTAACCAACCAGACTGGGCGGGCACTGCTTATGGTGCAGGTACTGCAGGAAAAATGAGTTCAGCAGGAAATGCTCCTAACTTAAGTGTTGCTAGTGCTGGTTATTATATGATAAATGCAAACACCGTTAATAATGATTTTTCTGCTACAAGAACAACTTGGGGTATAGTAGGTGCGTTTAGCGGATGGGGAGGCAGTGCAGATACACAGTTAACATACAGCAATGGAAAGTGGACTGGAACATTGGTATTAGCTGCTGAAAGTGAGTTGAAATTTAGAGCTAATAGTGGTTGGGATATCAATATGGGTGACGACGGCGGTGATGGTGTATTAGAAGCTGGCGGTGCTAATTTAAAATTTGGCGCAGGTACCTATAAAGTAGAGTTGAACTTAAGTAATGCCGGATATTATACTTATTCATTTATAAAGCAATAGTATTCATAAGGAATAATATAATTATCGATAAAAAAAGAGGCACCACGTAAGTGGCGCCTCTTTTTTTTATGGCTTATTTTTTTACTTCCATCCGTCTCCGTCAAGGATATTTCCTATGCCTCCCAGGATGCTACCTTCTTCCTTACGCTTATAGGTTCCATAAGCCAAGATGCGTCCCGCTAGACGGCTGATAGGCAAGGTTTGTATCCAAACTTTACCTGGTCCAGTGAGCGTTGCAAAGAACAAGCCTTCACCGCCGAATAAGGTATTTTTAATGCCACCCACAAACTGAATATCATAATTCACGTTTGATGTAAAACCAACGATACATCCCGTGTCTACTTTCAATACTTCACCAGGTTGTAAATCTTTTTCAATCACGTGACCACAAGCATGTAAAAAAGCCATACCGTCGCCTTCTAGTTTTTCCATAATGAATCCTTCTCCACCAAATAAGCCTGTGCCTAGTTTGCGTTGGAACTCAATACCAATACTAACACCTTTAGCAGCACATAAAAATGCATCTTTCTGACAAATTACTTTACCCCCAAGATTCGGCAGGAACATTGGAATAATTTTTCCAGGATAAGGAGAGGCAAAACTTACTTTCTTTTTCCCGTATTGTGTATTGGTGTAAGCTGTCATGAACAAGCTCTCCCCCACCAAAGCACGTTTACCAGCTTGGAATAATTTATTTAAAATACTACTGTCTTGTTGTGTGCCATCTCCAAAAATGGTTTCCATTTGAATCCCATCTTCCATCATCATAAAAGCACCAGGTTCAGCGATAGCGGTTTCTTGAGGATCTAATTCCACAGAAACGTATTGCATTTCTTCGCCAAAAATTTGATAGTCTATTTCGTGTACTGACATAATTTAAATTTTAACTAGTAATGAATAACGTATTAATATATTGATATAATAATACTACTGCAAAACTAATTCATCTACATAAAAAAACCCCCCGAAATATTCGAGGGGTTACAATTTAATTTAAAAACCTATGTTTTAAGGATGCGTGGTTAAAACCAAGAGCCATTGAAAACAGCATCGCCATTTGCGTTGTTTTTTGCAGTCCTTCTTTTCACTTGTCTATTGTGAATCCATGTGCTCACAAACATCAATGGAATAAACACAAAAGTTAAAGGAGGTATACCTAACATGCTAATCCACTTGCCACCAAATTGACGGCGCATTGGACGACGCAATCTTTCTGCAATTAAATACATGGCAGGAACAATGAACAAAGTCATAAAGAATGCAAAAGCCAATCCAAAAATAATGGTCCAGCTTAATGGCTTCCAGAACGCCACGTTATCACCACCAAAGAATATATGTGGATTTAGTTCACTAAATAAAGTGACAAAGTTGATATTGAATCCCACTGCAATTGGGATGAAACCAAGGATGGCAGCAAGTGCAGTTAAGAGTACTGGAATAATTCTTGTTTTACCAGCTTGTATCACCGCTTCTCTTGTTTTATAGCCACGGCTTCTTAATTCATCCGCGAACTCAATCACAAGGATACCGTTTTTAACAACGATACCAGCTAGTCCAACAATACCAAGACCTGTCATGATACCAGATA
>JACCDM010296680.1_pt1 | contig 16130 bp, 10 predicted proteins | sample 7445851 | NCBI WGS metagenome assembly JACCDM01 (sample SAMN15323438, study PRJNA562643) | freshwater metagenome | isolation source: river surface water | place: USA:Blue River Watershed | collected 2017-08-16
ATCCGCTGCAGCGCCGCTTGGCCCGCAAGCTTCTCAGTCTGAATTATGTCTCGGGGGCTAACTCTTTTGATTTGACCCATGAGGATCTAGCGTATTTCCTTGGCGTGCGGCGGGAGGCGGTGACGGAGGCGCTTGCGCGTTTGTCGCAAGCCGCTGCGATCAAAACGTCACGAGGGCGAATAGAGATCCCCGATCTCAGCGCGCTACAGGATTTTACCTGTGACTGTAGTCAAGCTTTCCATGTTGAAGCCGAGACACCGCTGAATCAGATGAGGAAATTGAGAGTCGCAGGCGCCTGAGTTGTCACGCTTCGGCGAGCGCGCCGGCGAAGCGGCGCAGTAATGGCTGGGTTAGATAGGCTAGTAGCGAGCGTTCCCCGGTCTTGATCATGACCGTACAGGGCATGCCGGGTTGCAGCTTCATGGACGACAGTGTCGCTCGTTGCGATGGGGGTATCGTGATGCGAATAGCGTAATACGGGATTCCCGTTCTCTCGTCACGGATGGCGTCGGCCGAAACGACCTTGACGTCGCCTGCGATGATCGGTTGCTGGAACGCGTTGAGATACGCGTCGAAGCGAAGATCGGCCGGCAGACCCGTGTAAACGCGATCGACGTACCGCGGGTCGAGTTGTGCTTCGACGATCAACTCGTCATCTGCAGGGACGATGTCAAGCACCCGATCGCCGGGCTTGATGACGCCGCCGACGGTCGCGACGCCGAGATTGACGATGGTGCCGGAAACCGGGGCGCGTATCGCGAGCCGTTCATGGATATCGTTGACTGCAGAAACACGCTCGGATAGCGCCGTGAGGTCACGACGAACCTCAGCAAGTTCCGCTTCGATCTCGCGTCGTCGGTCTATGAAATACTGGGACTCGCGAAGATGCAATTCCGCGAGCCTCGCCTGAATGGCGTTGATGTTCGAGAGGTCCTCACTTTGGCGACTTTGTACCTCGGATAACTGTTGCTCGACATCCAGCGCTTGATTGCGAGAGAGGTAGCCTTGGAGATTCAGGCGTCGAGCCGAAGTCAATTGCTCATCGAGCAAGGAAACCTGTCGTTCACGACTGGTTTTGAGTTTTTGCAACGACTGAAGCTGATTTTCGAGGCCTCGTTTCGACTCACGTATCAAGCGAATCTCGCCAGCCGCAGCGGCGCGGCGCGCGCGCATAACATTGGCTTGAGTTTGTAAAATCGCTGACACTTCTGGGTTGTCGATCTGTGTGCGCAGCACCGCGGGTGTTTCAAATAATGGTTGCTGCTTTATTTCGGCCTGCAGTCGCGCCTCGATAGCCAAAGCTGTCCACCACTGTGACTGGGCCGCTTTCAGCGTTGCGATCGACTGTGCTTCGTCAAGCCGTACGAGAACATCTCCTTTCTTGACGAACTGTCCTTCTTTGACGGCAATCTGTCCGATGATTCCGCCGGCGACATGGGAGACTTGTTTCCGACTTGACTCACTGGTGATGATTCCCGTAGCCGGAATACCTTGGTCGAGCGGTGCCAGCGAACCCCAAGCGATAAAGCTGCCGAGCCCCAGAAAAATGATCCACCAACCGGTTTTGATTTCGCGTTCCATGCAGGTGTTTCCTATCAGGCAACATCGACCCGCGCGCCATGCCGAGTGCGCTCGACGGCTTTCAGTACTTCGTGACGCGGCGCGAACAACTTGAGGTCGCCCGCCTCCATGACGATGATCTGATCGGCCAGTTGCAATACGTTCATTCGATGTGAGATGACGAAAACGGTACGTCTTTCCTTCCTCAGTTCCCGTAGAGCAGCGAAAAGCGCTTCGTCTCCCGCCTCGTCTAAACTGGCGTTCGGTTCGTCAAGCACCAGAAGCGCTGGATTGCCGAAGATCGCCCTGGCCAAGGCGATCCGCTGGCGTTGACCACCCGAGAGCACTACACCGCCTTGTCCAATTCGCGTTTCGTACCCCTTAGGCAGGCGGAGAACCAAGTCGTGTATGCCGGCTTTCTTTGCTGCATCGATGATTTTGGGTGAGTCGATCGACGAAAACCGGCAGATGTTCTCTGCGATGGTTCCATCAAACAGTTCCACGTCTTGCGGTAGGTAACCCAACCATGGACCGATCTCATCGCGCTCCAACTGGTGGATCGCAGCGCCGTCGATACGCACCGTGCCGGACAAAGGGTGCCAGATTCCAAGTAACGCGCGTCCCAACGTCGATTTGCCGGAGCCGCTGGCGCCGACGATGCCGATCAGTGTTCCAGGTAAAACCTCAAAGGAGATATTGCGCAGCGTCGGCAGCCGGTGACCCGGTGGGGCCACGGTTAAGTTTTCCACGGATATGTGTCCTGCCGGACGGGGCAGAATCACGTGTGGCATTTCGGGCTGGCGATAAGACAGTAAGTTCGACAGGCGAGTGAAAGCATCCTTCGCTTTGGCGATCGAATTCCAGTGTGCGATCAAGGAATCGAAGGGGGATAGGCTTCGCCCGAGCAGGATCGAAGCGGCGATCATGCCACCTGGAGTCAAATCGCCGTGCAGAACGAGCCAGGCGCCAAGCCCGAGTATCCCGGATTGCAGCACGAGTCGTGCGTAGCGGCTCGAACTGCCAAGTAGAGCGGCATCGTTGCCGAGCTCAGTAGACAGTTCTCGCAGACGGGCTTGGTGCTGTTGCCATCGATCACGGAATCGACCGAGCATGCCGAGAGCGGCAATGATTTCAAAGTTTCGGAGCCGCGCCGTTGCTTCATCCTGCGACAGGGATGCCAGTTTTCCGGCATCGGATAAGGTTTCTCTTGTGCTGAACTGGTTATACCAAGCGAGTGAGATCAGGATCAGCATCGATATCGTGGCGAAAATTCCGAGAGAGCTACTGAGCAGAAAAATCGCGATCAGAAACACCGGAGCCCATGGCGCATCGAAGAGGGCGAGCAGACCCTTCCCTGAGATGAACTCGCGAACTCGATGGAGATCGTTGAGGGCTTCTGTCGGTGCTGCGACATCGCCTGACAGGCTTCGCTTGAATGCGGCATCGAACACATGTCCGTCTAGGCTTTCTTCGAGCTGGCAGCTCATCTTGCCGAGCAGACGCGCTCTGACCCAATCTAAAGTGGCTTCAATGGCGAGAAGCCCTACTAGCAGAGCCGACAATGCCAGTAGGGTTCCCTCGTTGCGGCTAGTCAAAACACGATCGTAGACCTGCAGCATGTAGATGGCGGGCATCAGCAGCATCAAGTTGATGCAGAAGCTGAAAGCGCCGAGCGCCACCAAGCCATGCCGCAGTCTCCCGACAGCGTCTGCGAGCTCGCCACGAATGCCGATCACGTCCACAACGGTCTTTAGAACAGTAATGGAACGTGACTGTGAGCACCGCCTGACGACGCAGACATCCCCGCCGGCTCGAAGAAGTCGTTACGCCCATCGTCGTCGGAATCGCTGGTATAGACGGTATCGACTCCGCTGTTCACCACCAAGGTGTTGACGGGCTGGCCATCGACGTAACGCTGCGGGATCGGATCGACATCTGGGTCGCCATCCAAGGCGTAGAAAGACTCGCTGTTTCCCGCCTTGATCGCGACACCCAGAACTTCTTTCCCGGTCAACGCGGGATTAAGTTGCAGCAAGCGCGCGTAGATGTCGCTCCAAGCGCTATCGAAATCGGGTGTTTTCAGATCGTTCTCGAGCCAATCGATTTTCACCGTGTACAGCCCGTCAGCGCCGTTCTGTCCGGAACTGGAGCTCCCGCCTTGCCTATCACTCGACTCCAAGCCGGAGCCGGCGGCTGCGGAGAAGTAGATGGTGATATGCGAGATGTTCTTGTCCAGCGTCGGAAAGTGCTCATCGTCCGGCGGTGGGTCAGTGACGGTGGCACTGTCGGGCGAGACGATCAGACTCTCAAACGTCTTGCCGGTCACGACTGCACTCTCGATGGAGACGGTGGTATCGCCGAGCGGCGGATCTTCGTAGGTGTAGGGCTGCTCAGTCGATCCAGCCAAAACGGTCACTGTCGCACCGTTCGACAGATTGACGATCAGGTCGCTGTCCAAAGGCTGATCGATTCGGATGATGAAATAGGCAGGATCACCAGGCTCGCGCTCTCCATCGTTGTTGTAGATGCCGACGGTCACCGGATCGGTGTCATCGAGAATCTGCGTGCTGACGAGTGAGTCATCGAAGGTGAGGCTCTCGAATGCGCCTGTTGTACCGGCGTTCGCTTCGGTGGCGCTGGCGATGCGGTTGGTGATGGCATCGACTTCGAGCCACACATCGTCGCGGTTGACGGGAACGGGATCGGAGGAGGCGCTGCTGGCGCCGGCTGGGATGACGATGACCTGGCCGCCTGTGAGGGTCACGGTGATGGCGTTGGCCGTTGTGACCGAAGAGCCGTCGGAGGTCTTCTCGAGCTGCACCGAGTAGACGATCGAGCCGCCATCTTCACTGGTCGATGGCGTCGCCGAGAGCCGCACGATGACCGGATCGATCGTGTCGGTCACATTAACTACTGCTGCGTCATCGTCGACCATGACGCCGGTCAGTATGGGACTTTGAGGCACTGCCGATGTGATCGACACGCTGACTGAGCTCGGGTCGATATACACATCGTCACCCTGCGTGCCGTTCACATAAGCGACACTGGTGGCACCCGCGGGGATGATGACCGTTGCACCGTTGCTCAAAGTGACGAGCATGTCTGCGCCAACGGCCATATCGAGGTGCAGCGTGAATGCGGCGGGCGCGTTTTCGAGCACGTCGCCGTTCGCGGTGATGCTGACCGTCACCTCGGGAACCGACGCCGTGCCCACCAGCTTAACGCTGGTGTTGTTCGAGCCGACGCTAGTCGCGCGGATACCAAAGACGGCTCCATCGATCAGCGACGCTAGGCTCGTGCCGTTAAGATCGTAGAGTGTGAAAGTTGCTTTGGTGGTGTAGTCTTTCGAACTCCCTGAGGAGCCGATCTCGACTCCGTAGTCGAACGTGTAGCCCGTGCCGTTCATGTTGTTGTCGCCACTACCCGCACGGGTGATGGGACCGCCGGGTGATCCGACATCGAGGAAGAATCCGCGCAGATCGCCGGTGCCGGATTCAACCTGTACCCAAAACTTCACGCCGCCTGCCACGGCTTCGGCATAGATGCCGACGACCAGATTGCTACCGTTGTTGCTGGTTACCGTGCCGATTTTCACGCCGCCCGGGCTGCCCGTGTAAGGCGTTGCCGCCGTCGTCGATTCCGCCCAGCCTTTCCGAGCCGATGCGGCGGCCGCAGAATCCGATACGCCTGATTTGTTGGCATTGTTGGTCACTTCTTTCACCATGATGTCACCTCATCGGCTTGCGCCGTTTGTGCCTGAGTAAACTTTCCGAAACCCGACAGGGCCAGAATGTCAAAGTGACAATGGTGCGATATGTACCCTAGGCTACAGATCTCCTCTTTGCTTTGATGATTTCGACCCAGAGCAAGCTCGCCACTCCGATGAGTGAGCTCCAAAAAAATTGATCCAGGCTGATCACGGCAAACGAAAATCGATCTCGAATCATCGGAACAGACAACGCTAACACCAGACAAGCGACAGCAAATGCCGTGACAGCGTGTAATGCGGGATTGCGCCTTGCGAGCACTTCGCGAAACGACGCGGACGAGGATCGATTGAAGTAGATCAGCGCGATCAACGACGAGATCAGGCTGCAGAAGACCAAGGTTCTTGCGACCTCGTAGTCGTTGGCAGACGCTGAAGTCTGATAGACCACGCTACAGGCGACAAAAACGCTCAATCCTTGCAGGAGTGCGAGTGTCACCTCGCGAGATGAGAATAGTTTTTGATCCGGTGGTCTTGCGGGGCGCTTCATCAGGTCCCGGTCCGGCTGCTCGGCTTCGAACACCAAAGCACAGGTGGGATCGATGATCATCTCGATGATGACGATATGGATCGGAAGCAAAATCAATGGTGCGGCCGAGTCGAGCAGAGGCAGCAGTGCAAGACCTGCGATCGGTACGTGTACGGCGATGATGAAGATGCTAGCTTTTTTGATGTTGTCGTAAATCTTTCGACCCTGACGGATCGCGGCGACGATAGAGGGGAATGCGTCATCGAGTAGAACGAGATCGGAGGCTTCGCGCGCCACTTCGGAACCGCGCTGCCCCATCGCAATGCCGATATCCGCTGCTTTCAGTGCCGGCGCATCGTTGACGCCATCACCGGTCATGGCTACGACGTTACCCTTCGCCTGCAATGCTTTAACCAGACGCAGTTTCTGCTCTGGGCGTACTCGAGCAAAAACGCCGTGGTGACGGACTGCCTCGGCGAGTGCCTCGTCATCGAGGGCATCCATATCGGTGCCCGTTAGTGCGGATGTGGGATCGAGCGTCACGATGCCTGCCTGACGCGCAATGGCTAAAGCCGTCTTGGGATAGTCACCCGTGATCATGACCACGCGTATCCCGGCCTCATGACAGTCTGCAACGGCTTGGGGAACTTCGGTACGCAGCGGATCAGCAAAAGCGAGTAACCCGAGAAACTCGAGTGGGCCAAAGTCTGTCTGCAGATCGACAAAGGGCGTATCGGCGCTGCCGGATGCTTGCGCCACGCCGATCACCCGCAAACCCTGTTCGGCAAGCCGACTTACGACCGTGTGCAGTTCGGATTTTTGTGAGTCCGTGAAATTGCAGAGATGGGCTATGACTTCAGGGGCGCCCTTGCTGGCGAGTCGAACGCTCGTGCCGCTGTCAGAGCGGACATAGCCCATCGCGGGGCGAGCTGCCGTCAGCGGGTACTCGTGGAGCAGAGCGTGTCTTTCGGAGTCTGCAAGATCAATCAGTCGCTCTGCAGCATGACGGATGGCCTTGTCGAGCGGATCTTTGGCTTGGGGCTTGGTAGCCGCGAACGCAGCTGCCAGAAGCACGCTGAATCGCGAATCGAGATGGTCTACGGCAGCCAAATTGACCTCATGGGTCAAATCAGCCAGGTGCGCCAGTTGAAGTTGATTGCGAGTGAGTGTTCCTGTCTTGTCGACGCACAGGACATTCATGGCGCTTAAGCCTTCGATGGCCGGAATGTGCCGCGTGAGGACATTGCGCTTGGACATGTGCCATGCGCCCACGGCCAGAAACACGGTGAGTACGACCGGGAATTCCTCGGGGATCAAAGACATCGCCATCGCAATTCCTGCGAGACCGCCTTCGCGCCACGCGTTGAGATCTCCACCGCGAGTCAATGCAAAAACTACGGCAGCTCCGATGCATGCCACGATGCCGGCACTCGCGAGCCATCGGACGAGGCGATCAGTTTCTTTTTGAAGTGGTGTCCGATCGCTGTCGATACGGGTCAGGACTGCGCCGATTCTCGCCATGCGAGTGTGCGCGCCGGTCGCGACGACTTCGGCGAGACCAGCACCCGATGTGACTAAGGTTCCGCCGTAAAGGCTGCTCGTCTGGTCTCCGCCGGGCTCGCTGAGTGCCACCGTTTCGGCGGATGGGATTTTATTGACCGGAACCGATTCTCCGGTGAGTAAGGATTCGTCGACGGACAAGTGCGTGGATTGACGGAGTAGCGCATCAGCCGGAACACGATCACCTTCGCCGAGAACGACGAGATCACCGCAGACGAGCTCCGTTGCCGAGATTCGAATCTCGTTGCCGTCACGAACGACGAGACAGCGCGGACTCGACATTTGGCGTAGTGCATCGAGAGCTTTCTCGGTGCGGCGACGCTGCAGAATCGTGCTGCCGATGACGACGAGGACGAAACTCAACAAAAGCAGCCCATCGCTGAGCTTGCCCATTGCAAGATAGAGCCCGCCACCCGCGACTAGCATGATGAACATGGGCTCACGGAGCGCATCGAGCGCAACGGCGAGGGTCGGCGGACGAGCATGTCCGCCGATGATGTTGGGCCCGTCGTCGGCCAAGCGCCGCCGAGCCTCGGCCTCGCTCAGTCCCGTTGTCGTCAGGCGATCGTTCACCTGACGATTCTGCAGCCTATGGGGTGCTTTGGGCTACTTCTTAGATGCTCAGTCGATTGAGGCCATCGAGCGCAGCCGTTTTGTAGCACTCTGCGAGAGTCGGGAAGTTGAAGACCGCATCGGCGAAATAATCGATTTTGCCATTGTGTGCCATCAAAACCTGTCCGATGTGAATCAGTTCACTCGCGCCTTCGCCCATGATGTGTACGCCGAGCAACTGACGGGATTCAGGGCTGAAGATGATCTTCAGCAGGCCAGTCCGATCGCCGATGATCTGCCCGCGCGAAATTTCGCGATAGTTCGCCTTGCCGATCTCGTAGGCAATGCCCGCGGCAGTCAGTTCGTCTTCACTTTTGCCGATCGTCGAAATCTCTGGAACCGTATAAATGCCATACGGAAAGAGCCCGATACCACCTTCGTGATCGTTGCGCAGACCGAAAGCGTGCCGCGCTGCCGCTCTACCTTGTTCATACGACGTCGATGCCAACGACGGGAAGCCGATGACATCACCGACCGCATAAACATGCTCGACGTTGCTTTGGAAGTGCTCATTGACGGGGATGCGGTTGCGATCATCCGCGTGCACGCCTGCATTGCCGAGTTGTAGGCGTTCGGTCGCGCCGACACGACCAATCGAATAGAGCGCTGCTTCTGCGTGAAGGACTTTGCCGCTCTTCAGTCGCACTTCGACCGGTTTTGAGACTCCATTAATGACATCGATTTCGGCGACTTCTTCGCCGAGGCGCATGGTGACATTGCTCTGTTGCACGACATACGTGAGAGCCGCCGAAATCTCGTGATCGAGAAACGGCAGTAGTGTCGGCCGTTTGTCCACCACGGTGACACGTACGCCTAGCGCCGCGAACATGGTGGCGTATTCGATGCCGATGACACCGGCACCAACGACGATGATTGATCTCGGCAGACGCTCGAGCCCAAGCACATCGTCACTCGTGAAAACGCGTTGACCATCGAAAGGGATGTGGGTGTCGCGCGCAGCTTCGGTGCCGCAGGCGATCACAACCTTGCGGGCCGTGATCTGTCGCTTGCCATGTCTTCCTTCGGTGGTCAGCTCGATGAGATGCGGGTCGAGAAACGTCGCGGTTGCCTCGATGAGCTCGACGCGGTTACGCGTCATCTGGTTGCGGATGACGTCGATCTCCGATCGAACGACTTGCTGCACTCGGTAGAGAAGATCGTCGATGGTGATCTCTTGCTTCACGCGATACGACGATCCGTAGATGCCGCGTTCGCGATAACCCGACAAGTGCAGGACCGCCTCTCGAAACGTCTTCGAGGGAATCGTGCCGTAGTTGACGCAGATACCACCGACGGTTCGCGCCCGCTCAATAATCGCAACAGACTTGCCTAGCTTGGCCGCCTGGATGGCCGCCCTTTGACCGGACGGACCCGATCCGATGACTACGAGGTCGTAGTCGAACCCGCGCTCCCCCATATTGATCCCCTTTGGATCTTGTTGATGTTGTGCACCGGATCCTAATTTGATCTCGGTGGGGATTCAAACCCCTGCCTTCCGGCATGGCGAGCCTCTATAGTGGCCGACCATACCAGGGGGAGATGACATGTCTGACGAGGCTTTGCGCCAGGCAGCGCTCGCGTATCACGCGATGCCGCGGCCGGGAAAGATTGGTACGCACGTTTTCAAGCCGGCTGAATCGAGTCGCGATCTCGCGCTGGCCTACAGCCCCGGTGTTGCAGAGCCCGTATTGGCGATCGCCGCAGATCCGGAGGCCGCATACGAGTACACCAACAAGGGCAATCTGATCGGGATCGTGACCGATGGGTCCGCCATTTTGGGGCTCGGTAATCTCGGTGCGCTGGCAAGCAAGCCCGTGATGGAAGGTAAGGCGCTGCTATTCAAGCGATTCGCAGACCTTGATTGTGTGGATATCGAGATCAACGCGGAGAGCGCTGAAAGCTTCATCGATACGGTCGCTCGCATCGCCGATAGCTTCGGCGGTATCAACATCGAAGACGTGGGCGCCCCACAGTGCTTCGCGATCGAAGAGGCGCTGAAGGCACGCTGCAAGGTGCCCGTGTTCCACGACGATCAACACGGCACGGCCATCTGCGTGGTTGCCGGTTTATTGAATGCGCTCGAGTTGCAAGGTAAGCGTCTCGACGAGGTGAAGATCGTGTGCCTCGGCAGCGGTGCTGCTGGTACCGCGACCTTGCGTCTGTTGCGATCGATGGGCGTTCCGGTGACCAATATGACAGCCGTTGATCGGCAGGGCGTCATTCACGCCGGGCGTGAAAATTTGCCCGACTATAAAGCCGAGTTTGCCAACGAGAGTCCTCATCGCACGCTGGCAGATGCGTTACGAGGCGCCGATGTGTTCATCGGAGTTTCGGCTGCTGGCCTACTCGATGCCGAGTTGCTTCGATCCATGGCGCCGCGGCCCGTGATTTTTGCGCTTGCGAATCCCGAGCCTGAGGTTCGACCTTCAGCGGCGCGGGCAATCCGCGACGATGTGATCGTCGCTACCGGGCGATCGGATTTTCCAAACCAGGTGAACAATGTGCTGTGCTTTCCGTTCATCTTTCGTGGTGCGCTCGATGTGCGCGCGCATGCCATCACCGAAGAGATGAAGATTGCTGCAGCGCATGCGATCGCCAATCTCACGAAAGAGAGTGTTCCGGCAGAGGTGATCAAGGCCTATCCCGATGTCACGGGCCTCGCCTTCGGACCCGAATACATCCTGCCGAAGCCCATGGATCCTCGTCTGCGCGAGGTCGTAGCTAGCGCGGTGGCCAAAGCGGCCATCGCAAGTGGTGTTGCGGGTAAGGCGTATCCCTCTCATTATGTGAAGTGATGACACCAGGGCAGTACAGTCGGTTCGCGCTTTTCACCGTGATCGGTGCGGTGCTGTGGCTCGGCTTTCTGCCCTTCTACGATTGGCTGTTCTCCTGGACGGAGCATGTGCCCGGCATCAACTGGGTTTATCTGCCGCATGGCGTGCGCATGATGTTGGTGTTGTTGTTGGGCGCTGCGGGTGCACTTGGCTTCACCCTCGGCGCCGTCATCTACACTCAGCTCACAGGCTACGGTCCAACTTTTGATCCCTCGCTAGATCTCGCCCTTGCAGTGATTCCGGGGCTCGCTGCGTGGCTCGCCGTCATGCTGACCTTTCGTCAGTGGCCAGGTCGTAGTCTTCAGCCTCTAGCTAGCTCGAGTACGCACTCAATGGACGGGCGTAGACTTTTGTTGCTGGCATTCGCTTCGGCCATTCTGAACTCCACATCTCACATAACGACACGTTATGCGTTCGGAAACGAGTCGCATGATTGGGTTGATCTGTGGACCGCTATGTTCGTTGGTGATCTTTTTGGCGCACTATTTCTCCTGTATACCCTGAAGGGGTGTATCTTGCTCTTCGACAACATCAAGTCAGCAGCACTTCATCATGAGCGAAAAACCAAACCCGAATCTCCTTGATCTCTATCTGAGATTTCGTTGGCTCGTCGACGGTCTGAAGAGTCTGCCGTCCGCTGATGTGCTCTCGATCCCGAATGTCGAGTTGCTGCTCGCTGACATCACCCAGGCGTGGAAGAGCGGCGATCCGTATCCGATCAACAAGCTGCTTGATCGGCAGGAGATGGGTCACTTCAACACGGTGCGCAAGCGAATCCACCAGCTCAAAGATGCCGGTCTTGTCGAGTTTCAGGGCACGGCGTCCGATTCCCGCGTGAAGTTGGTAGTGCCGACCGAGAAGGCGTTGCGCTATTTCGAAGAATACGCCGCTGTCATTCGGCAGGTTGGGCGTTAAAGACTGATTGGCAGGTTAGAAAAATCGTTGCGAGCGGTGGGACGCGTACGACGATTGAATGATGCTTGCCATGAGCGGCTTTCTTTTCGGAGTGAGCCAGTCCCAGCGGTGTGCCGATGTTCTTTCCACCGTAGTGTTCCGAATCGGTATTGAGCCGCTCTTCGTAGACGCCGGCGAAGGGAACACCCACCCGATAGCCCTCGCGCGCCGCCGGGGTGAAGTTGCAAATCACGATCACAGCCGATTCTTTGCCAGAGCCTATTCGCGAGAAGGCGATCAGCGATTGCTGGTGATTGTCGACGTCTAACCATTCGAATCCCGCGTGATCGTGATCGCGTTCGTGTAGCGGCGGTACCTCGCGCAGAAGTCTGTTCAAGTCGCGAACGAGTCGTTGTACACCGCGGTGAAGATCGTCGGTGAGCAGATTCCAGTCGAGCTCGGCTCCGTGGTTCCACTCTCGCTCTTGGGCGAACTCGGTGCCCATGAAGAGCAGCTTTTTTCCTGGGTGGGCGTACATGAAACCCAGATACGCTCGTAGATTGGAAAACTTCTGCTGACGCGTGCCTGGCGTTCGGCCGAGAAGCGAGCCTTTCCCATGCACGACCTCATCATGCGAGATGGGCAGGATGAAGTTTTCGCTGTACGCGTAGGAGATATTGAAAGTCAGCTCGTTGTGGTGGTGTCGACGGTGGATCGGTTCGCGACCGATGTACCGCAAGGTGTCGTTCATCCATCCCATGTTCCACTTGTAGTGGAACCCGAGGCCGCCGAGATACGTGGGATGCGACACCTGTGGAAAGGCAGTCGACTCTTCGGCGATGACGATCGCTCCAGGACGATGTTTTCCCACGAGTTCGTTCAGTTGCCGCAAGAACTGGATCGCCTCGAGGTTTTCTTTGCCACCATGCTCGTTCGGCAGCCACTCGCCATGACGACGACTGTAGTCTCGATAAAGCATGGAAGCGACGGCATCGACGCGTAGCCCATCGACATCGAAAGCCTCGAGCCAGTGCAGGGCGCTTCCGAGCAGAAAGTTCCTCACCTGCGGCTTTTTGAAATCATAGATCAGCGTATTCCAGTCCGGATGTCTCCCCTCACGTGGATCTGCATATTCAAATAGGGGGCTGCCATCGAATCGCGCTAGTCCGTGTGCATCGGATGGGAAATGTGCGGGCACCCAATCGACGATGACACCGATACCTGCCGCGTGGCAGGCAGTGACAAAGCGACGGAAGTCTTCGGCGCTGCCATGTCGAGATGTCGCAGCATAGAGGCCGGTGGGCTGGTAGCCCCAAGACTCATCGAGTGGATACTCCGTGATGGGCAGTAGTTCGATGTGGCTGAAGCCTAGCTCAACTACATAGGGAATCAGCGTCTCGCGGAGTTCGTCCCAGTCGGCAAAGCGACGTCCGGGCTTGCGCGAGTAGCGCCAAGAGCCGGCATGGACTTCGTAAATACTGATCGGCGCATCGAATCGATTGCGTCGTAGCGACGTCGGGTCGCACTCGATGGGTTTGAGCGCTGTACTGACGATGCTGGCGTTGGAGGGGCGAAGTTCGACGCGCCGCGCAAATGGATCGGCTTTTTGGCCCACACGTCGACCGCGACGGTCTTTCAAAGAATATTTGTACAGAGCGCCGTCGATAACCCCGGGGATGAACAACTCCCAGACGCCACTTTTCCCGCGAAGCCGCATGGGGTGGCGTCGTTCGTCCCAGAAGTTGAAATCACCGACGACACTCACGCTACTCGCATTCGGCGCCCACACGGCAAATCGAGTTCCATCAACGCCTTGGCTTTGCATCCGTTGTGCGCCGAGCACCTCTTGGGGGCGCAGTAGCGTGCCTTCGGCGAAAAGCCAAAGATCTGTTTCGGTGATGTTCGGTGCGTGTCGGTAGGGATCATCGAAGATCCAGGTACTGCCATCCGCCCAAGTCGCTCGAAGGCGATAGTCCGTGAGTTCTCGGTCGACCGAAAGCTGAAAGGATCCATCGGGATGCAGCTGAGAGAAAAATCCCAGTGACTTGCTGCCGTTCGGATCGAGCAACTCGAGTGTGCAGGCATCGGGTTGGAAGACTCGCACGATCGTGCGACCGTCTTGGCTTCGATGGGGACCGCGATCGGTGATGGAGAGGGCGTTGTCGCGGCGCATCGGGCTAGCCTACTTAACGCTGCGGTGAGATACGCCAGATTTTCTCGGCGTACTCCAGAATGGCGCGATCAGATGCGAAGTGCCCCATACCGGCGACGTTTTCGATCGCGGCAGCAGTCCAGCGCGCGGGTTGCCGAAAGAGTTCATCGGCTTTTTGCTGCGCCTGACGATAGCTCGCGAAATCTGCCATCAGGCAGTATCGATCGCCATCCCCGAGCAAACTGCCGATGAGCTCGCGATAACGCTCCGAGTCACCGGGTGAGAATCGACCGCTTGCGATCGAATCGAGTACAGCAGTCAAGTCGGGGTCGGCCTTGGCGATCTCTTCCGGGTGGTAGCCGTTCGATTTGAGATTCGCAATTTCATCGCTGCGCAACCCGAAGGTGAACATGTGGTCTGCACCGACACGTTCGCGCATCTCGATGGTAGCTCCATCCAGTGTGCCGATCGTCAGAGCCCCGTTGAGCGCGAACTTCATATTGCCTGTGCCGGAAGCTTCGGTGCCTGCCGTGGATATTTGTTCCGACAGGTCGGTGCCCGGGATGATGATCTCAGCCAGCGACACGCTGTAGTTCGGCAGAAAGACGACTTTAAGTCGTCCTTCCAGTGTCGCATCGTGATTGACGACGGCGGCGACGTCATTGATCAAACGGATGATCTGCTTGGCTGTCTGGTATGACGAGGCTGCCTTACCAGCGAACACGACGGTGCGCGGAACCCAGTCTGCGGTCGGATTGGCGAGTATGGCGTGATATCGCTACACGACGTGCAGCAGGTTGAGCAACTGTCGCTTGTATTCGTGGATGCGCTTGATTTGTACATCGAAAAGACTATTTGGATCGGTACCGATACCCGTCGCACGATGTATGAGGTCGCAAAGGCGACGCTTGTTTTCCCATTTGATGGCGCGAAACTCGCCAATGAAGTTCTCATCGTGAGCATGATTCTTGAGTAGTCGGAGCCGCTCGGGCTCGATTCGCCATTGCCGACCGATTTTCAGATCTAACAGTCGAGCGAGTCCCGGATTGGCTTGCGACAGCCAGCGCCGCAGCGTCACACCATTGGTGACGTTGACGAAACGCTCGGGCCATAACTCGGCGAAATCTTTGAAGACGTGATCGACCATGAGCGTCGAGTGCAGTGCCGAGACGCCGTTGATGGTGTGGCTGCCCATGACTGCCAGATGCGCCATGCGGATCTGGCGCTCCCGTGGTTCCGGTCCAGGGATCTCGATGATGCTCATCCTCGAGAGACGCTCTGGATCGTTCGGAAAGCGTTCGGCGACTTCCGCCAACAATGCTTCGTTCAAGCGCTCGATGATGGTGAGATGACGGGGTAGCACACGCTGGATGAGTTCGGTGCTCCAGGTCTCGAGTGCCTCGGGCATCAAGGTGTGATTCGTATACGAGAAAATTTGGCGCGTGATCTGCCAGGCGATCGCCCAATCCATCGAATATCGATCGACGAGGACTCGAATCAGCTCTGCGACAGCCAAGGCAGGATGCGTGTCGTTCAGGTGAATTGCTACATGATCCGCCAGATTCGCGAGGGTCGAATGCTCCTCGAGATGTCGTTGGAGGATATCGGCGATCGACGCGCAGACAAAGAAATACTCTTGCCGCAGTCGAAGCTCTCGACCTGCCTCTGTACTGTCGTTCGGGTAGAGCACCCAAGAGAGCACTTCGTCTTGTCCTTTGATTGCAGCGGCCGAGTGAAGATCGCCGGCGTTGAAGAGCGACATGTCGAGAGCAGGGGTGGCTTTCGCCTCCCAAAGACGCAGTATGCCCACTCGACTGGTGGCGTAACCGGGCACGAACAGGTCGTGCGCTCGGGCTATCACGCGGCGCTCCGGCGTCCAAATCGCGCTGCCATGCTCGTCGCGGTCGATTCGTCCACCGAAGCCGACCTCGACATCGCGATCTATTCGCGCGAGCTCCCAAGGCGAGCCATCTTTCAGCCATTCGTCCGGCGCCTCGCGTTGCGAGCCGTGGTCGAAGTATTGATGGAACATGCCGAACTGGTAACGGATGCCGTATCCGAACGCGGGTATGTTCAGGGTTGCCATCGAGTCGAGGAAGCAAGCGGCGAGACGTCCGAGGCCGCCGTTACCGAGCCCGGCATCCGACTCGACGTCCTGCAGCTGCTCGAGGTGACGGCCGCGTTCGGCGAGTGCCTCACGAAGCGGCGCATCGAGCTCTAATGCTTCAGCCGCATTCGTGAGCGAACGTCCGATCAAGAATTCCATCGATAGGTAATGAACGC
>JACCDM011353009.1_pt1 | contig 16130 bp, 11 predicted proteins | sample 7445851 | NCBI WGS metagenome assembly JACCDM01 (sample SAMN15323438, study PRJNA562643) | freshwater metagenome | isolation source: river surface water | place: USA:Blue River Watershed | collected 2017-08-16
CCGTGCAGAACATCCGAGTCAGCCAAAGGGGCAAGGAGGCCCTTCAACGGCTGAAGAACCGTACCGGCATCGAGAACTGGAACGTCCTCTGCCGCTGGGCCGTCAGCGCATCCTTGGGCATGGACACTCCCCCGCCCCGCTGGATCGCCCAAGAGGAAAGCAACATCGACATGGACTGGAAGACCTTTGGCGGAGATCAGGCTGACACCCTCTCCTCCCTCATACATCTGTCGGCCGAGAAACATGGAGAAAATTCGGCAGACGCCTTACCTGCCTTCTTCCGTGCTCACCTAGAGCGCGGCATCAATGCCATCCAGAACGTACGTAAGCTCAGTGATATGCCGATGCTGGCTAAATGAGGCTCAAAGCTTCAGATCTTCTGTTTCCTCGGCGAACCCGTCATCGCTGAGCTCCATTAGCTTTTGAGCGAATTCGAGCGTCTTATACTCAAAAAGGGCTTCCCTGCGTATCACGTCCAGACCTCCGTTGGCATATTGAGCGAACAACTCGACGCGGTCATGGTCGTGCTCTTCGGTGGCATTGAGACAATCTGAACTGCGTGTGTTGGCCAGGGACAGCAGGTAGATGTAGCCCGGCCAGTCCGGACAGCCCTTGAAAGTGTCCTGGTCAATGCTCTTGCCGCTTGCCGAATCGTCCTCGCCGTCCGCGTCCTTGAGCGGCAGTGGCGAGCCGGAATGGTAACCAAGTGCCGAAGCAAAGATCATGAGCTCCCAGATTTCGGCGAACAGCTTGGTCTTCTCCTTGTTCTTGTCGTCGCTCTCCTTGTCCCGGACAAGTCGGGTTATGACCTCATTCTGGGTCTCAGACCTGGGAATTCTTTTTGAGCGCATAAGTTATGAAATTTTTCGGATTTCAGACCATTCGTATCCTAGCCCTTCATCAAGCTGCATGATAGGGTGGTCCTTGCCGGCGATCCTGATGGAACGCAGCCCGTGGTCCGGAAGCTTCCGATAGTGGTGAACGAGCACGTAACGTTGGCCGACGATGCCGGGAGCGGTCTCCAGGCCTTTTTCAAACTCCTCGTCATAATGATTTGAATTCAACATGGCGATGACCTGGGTGGCCAGGCCGCCCAGCTGAGGGGCAAATCGCTTCTTCGCCGCCGGGTCGAGGTTCGCGAAAGGGGCATCCATGACCATAGGGTAACTGTCACCCGATACTTCCTTCATGTAGCCTGCGATGCTTTCCGAACGCTTCTGGGCGTAGCCGACGAGGCTTGAGATGAAAGCCAAGGAAAGACACTGCCTCTTGCCGGTATTGGCGTTGTCTTCACGCCAGAGTCCGTCGGCGATTTGGGTCTCCAAGGAAACATGGATATGGATCTCATCATCCTTCTTTGAAGGCGAGCTGGTAAGCCTGACCCTGCCGGGAATCTCGACCATCCTGGAGAAGCTCTCGTTGACCATTTTCTCGAGCTCTGGAAGAATAGAGTCGGTGTCCCTCCTGAGGGTCTCCTTAAGTTCGACGAGGGCCTCTTCCACCAAGGCGACGCGTTCGGCGGCATAACTGTTTCCGGCCGACCTCTTCATGGCCTCCTTGATCTTTCGTTCAAGCTCAGCGATCTCATCAGAAAGGATGAATGCATCACGGTCAGCCGCGGCAAGGACTCGCTCCAGCCGGATACGTTTCTCTTCAGCCTGCGCCTTGTTTCTTTCAATCGCGTCGATGTCAGGGTCGCCCAAAGCGTCAAGTTGTTCGGCGACTTTACCGATGGCCACCTTAGCTTGGACAATCTCAGCCCGCTTAGCGACACAGACGTCGATAAGGTCGGAGAACTCCTTGCGCGTTCCTGTCAGGGCGTTGCGGATGGAGCCAATGGTCCTCTCCAAGCTAGCCGCCGCGTCGTGGAATTTCGCATCCTTGGCAACGTCGAGCAGCCTGGAAACGGAATCATGCTCCTGGCTTCCCGGCTTAAGGCTTCCTCCGCAGATGCACTTCTGGGCAACGATGAGCTCCTTGATGAAATCCGTCATGATCGGGGCGGGGATCTTCCGCTCGCTGCGAAGCTGACTGGTGATTTCCAGGCCGTCGTTGACGAGCTTGGCGCAGAACAGCACGTAGCCCTTCTCGGAGATAAGCTTTCTCAGCTTCTCCTCATTGTGGACAAAGACTTTCTGCGCCTCAGCCACCCGCGCTTCAGCGCTCTCACGGGCGACCTGAAGAGCCTTGGCACCCGCCTTACGCTTCAAGTCAGCCGCATAAGCTTCGATTTCCAGGAGCAAGGCCGAACGCTCGCGTTCGTCGACGGCCTTCTTTTCATTGATCTTGCGGAGATCGGCGTCCTTGGAGTCACGGAGTTCCTTCAAATCGCGGTCGTCACCGGTGGAAGAATCCCGGTCGTCTTTCCTCAGCGAGACGAGTACGCTTCCGCCAAGGCATTTGATGGCCGATTCGACCACCTTCAGGCCGAGCAACGTCCGGACGGACTCGCCCATCTTCGGATTCTCATCCTTGGTCGCCAGCTTGTTGATGCCTTCTCCGTCGAAGAAAAGCAGCTCGCAGATCGCCTGAGGAATGATGGAGTTGACGTATTCCTGGGCGGCATCGCCTTCATGGGTGTGGGTGCCGCCGGTGAGGACGCTGGTGACCGTCAGGACGAGATGACCATCGTAGTCATCCTTCCTCGTGGAAAGCTGTTGGACCTTGGTAAGGGAGCGCTTCAGCTCGATGGAGTCTCCACCGTGTTCAAAATGCAGGTGCACCTCGGACCGGGCATTATCATCGAATTCGAGGACATGACTATTGATGATTTCAGCCGGCCCTGAAAATCGGTCTGAAATCCCGCTTCGGCCGTGAAGACACCAACGGAAGGCGTTGAGCAGGGTCGTCTTTCCATGCCCCATCTCGCCATGCACAAGCGTAAGCACGCCGCGAGATGAGGAACGAGGAGTCGAAATCTCAAGGGTTTGCTCGCCCCTGAACTGCCTGAAATCCTTAACCTTGAGTAGTTTGAGCTTCATGTTACTTCTTGGGGATAAGCCGCTTTACGATCGCGAGGACGTTGGCGGAAGAATTCGCTTTGTTCGCGTCAAGGAGCACGGCTTTCTGAGCCTTCAGAACCTCATGGATGAGACGGGCTTTCAATTCCTGCCTTGTTTGCGGGGCTGCGTTGTTATTCACGTTTTTACTCATATTTTATTATAAATCCATCAAATCGTACTCCTGCCTGAGGTCAAGCAGCTTGGTCCGCTCCGAGATGCCGTTGTCGGCGCAAGCGCAGAACTCAAGGATGCGGCGAAGCTCCCTGGAGAAAAGTGACCGCTCCCACCTGCGTCCCGAAGGTCCGAAGCGATCCCCAAATGGCGGCGGCACGACGAAAAAGTCATATATGACAGCCTTCGTCTTGCCGGTCTCCTTTGATGGCCTGAGGATGCGCCCTCGACGCTGAATCGACTGCCGAGGGTTGGTGGAACTAGCCAGGATGAAGGCCGTGGCGAGGGAGGGTACATCTATGCCCTCGTCGAGGCACCTGATCGCGACGAGGCCGTCGAGGGTGCCGGATCTGATGGAACGCAGCAGGGATTCCCGGGCATCAGTGCTTTCCTTTGACGTGAATGCGCTGACCTTAAGGCCAGATTCGCCCAAGGCTTTGATGACGTTCGTCAGCTGCTTCCCGTCGTGGATATGTCCACCGGATTCGGTCGTTCCGTCGCTGCAATAGAAGAGCGCCGCCTTAGGCTTGGCGGCGGCCACCAATTCCTTGAGCACTGCGATTTTGTTGGCTGCCGCTCCGGTGATGCGAGCACGTTCCACAAGGAGCGTCTGCACGGCGTCACTCATCTCAGAGTCGCCGCCGAAGGCGCAGCGGGCGAGTTTCTTGGTTATTTCCGCATACTCCTCAGTTTCCTCATCGGTCAGGCTAATCCTCACGGGGAAATAATCGTAATGCGTGAGATACCCTTCTTCTATGGCGCGTGAAAGCGGGAATTCAAAGACGGTCTGACCGAAATAATCCGCAAGGAACCTCGTGCCATCTTCGTCATGAGCTCGCACAGGCGTGGCGGAGAGACCAAGGCGAAGCTTGGCCCAATCAGGCAAGGCGGATCTCATCTTCTCTGCTCCCAGGTTGTGCACTTCGTCGCCGATGATGAACAACCTGATGGTCCTGAACCGTGAGAGGATAGATTGGAATGCGTCCGATCGGAAACTGTCGTTCGTGACGCAGCTGACGACGACGTCCACTACCTTGTCGCGCAGTCCTGCCAACGTAGATTCGAGAGGCGAAGCCCATTCAGCAGAATTCCCGTGGCAACCGATCGGATCCACACCCCAGTTCACGACCTCATCCTGCCACTGTTTGCAAAGGTTGACGTAAGGGCAGATCACGACGACCCAAAGACGGTCGTTATGCTTGTCTGCGGTCGAGACGTATTGGGCGATCATCAGGGCGGTCTTGGTCTTTCCGGTACCCGTAGCCATGGCGAGGATACCCCTGCCCTTGTTTTCACGCCATGCGCTAAGCGCATCTCTTTGATAAGACCTGACCTGGAAATTTTCCGAGGGAACCTTGAGTCGTCTCTCAAGCCAAGGAGCAGCCACGCCGAAGCTATCGACATCGAAGCCATCCCCCTGCCAGACGGGCATGTTCTGGGTACCCTTGTAACGTTTGAACAACTCATCACTGGCCTTGGTGAAATCTATCACGTTGAGCTGCGGCAACCGCCCCTCCCAAAGGTCGTCGAACTCCTGGATCTTGTCATTGGTCCTATCTGGCTCGCTCCATGATCCGTAACAATCGATCGATTCGTGGTTATTGACCAGGCCTCCGGCGGTCTCATTGATCGAACCCGTGAAGGCGACGGCGTTTTTGCCGTCGCGAAATACGCCGATTTTCTCGTGGAAGATACCTCGTCCTGACTTAGGATAAGCCAGTCGAATCTCGAGCATGCCCTCGGAAACCATCCAAGCCAAAGCTGACATGCAGTCCGCCTCGACCTTGGAGACCAAGTCCTGCATGGATCGTCCTGCGATACGCTTGAAAAGATCAACCTTATCTGCATCGGCGTATCGAAGCGAAGCGATGTCTTCGTCAGTTAGATCCGGGGAAGCCACCAGACGCATCTTCCCCTTGTTCCGAATCACCATATGGACCACGCCTCGTGCCGCCAAGCTCAGGCTAGCGCTCGTAAAGTAGCCGACCGCTCGGTCATAGCTCACGGACTCCTTGAAACAAGGGATGTAGAAGTCCGGTACGACCTTGTCGCGCCCCGTCCGATATGAGCGCTTAAGGACCGTACTTAGGCTCTCAAGGCCCATCGTCAGACCTTCCAGATTCTGACAGCAACTTGTGCCAGAAGTTCGGATCTCCTGAGGATGTCATCTCGCCCAGAAAGAGAAGTCATGCCACCGATGGAATTAAGGGGTGAATTCGTGCGCTCTTTGCTAGCTTTGCTGATTATTACGAAATTCCCCAGCGCTGACATTCCCTTTGCATATTCGATTTCATTCGTAAAACCAGCAGAATTAGCCTGCCCCCTGGAAGGCTTCTCAAAAAGGGGCTTCATGTAGTCGAGTTCAATGGGTTGGATGTTCGCGATATACTTATAAGTAGGCTCGGAGGGATATCTCAGGGCAAAATCCATCCGTGCGAACATAGATCGCCAACGCGTCGGTTTTAACTGAATCTGAAGCGCCTTGAGGCAATTAGAGAAAATTTCGTCTGAAGGGACCTGATGCGCAGCGTCAGCGAAATAAGAACGGATAGCGGATTCGATTTCAGCAGGCGTAGCACCAAGCTGCTTGTTGGAAATCTTCATCGCGATAGTCGAAAAAGCCTTGTCGATAGAGTTGGTGGTCTGTCCGCAGACGGACATGCGGACCAAGACGGACTCCAACACCATGCTAACCCGAAGCACCGCTTCGGCCCTGAGCACGCCTGAAAGCCCTGAATTGAGCCACAGCGCCATCATCGGCGCGCGATACATGACTGCCGAAAAATTATTCTGCACGGACAGGCATGCGAAGTGCCCCTTTTCCTCGACCATCATATAGTAGGCTTCGGCGGCGGCAGATAAATTGACGCATTCTGCTAGCAGACCAGGCTCGCCTTCCTTTCTTACCAGTTCGGATACGCGCTCTCCGAAACAATCAAAAAGCCTGTTCTTTGCGACCATGCCGAACCTGCTCATCCAGTAGGTACGGAGGAAGCGATTCCGCTCGGAACTAGTCTTCATCAAGGAATACACGGAACCGGCCCCATTCTCCCAAGTATCCATGACCTTGTCGCGCGCGGCCGGCGAAAGGGAGGAAGCCTGCATGTAGAACGAGCTCTTAACTAGCTCGTCCATCTCAAGCGGCATGCCCGTCGCGTTCAAGGCTTCGAAGATGCGCACTCCATCCGTATGGGTATTGGCGCGAATTCGGACCAAGGTAACCTGGTTAAGCAGGACGAACAGAAGCTGTTTCAAGGCCAGGGCGGCATCGATAGATCGGGTCTCGCAGGCTGATGACACAGCATCATCAACCATCTCTTGAACTGTGAGATATGCTTGGTAGACGTTTTTATCCTTAAGAAATGCCTGGGCATCCATGACCCGATTCAAGGGATGCCTATCCTGATTAATGACGACGTCCAAGATGCCGCCTGGAATCAGCGATACAATCTCCCTGAAAATCACCTTATCCTCGTCCTTATGGATTAGCTTGGGATCCCTCGCCCCCTCCCGCCAAAGCAACCCATAGGCCTCCTCGACCATAGGTTCATCGGATTTAATACGAGCAAGTCTCGAAGCCGTGACGGCCACCATCATGCAAAGCGTGGTCACACGCTGCTGACCATCCACGATCTCATCATCGCCGGTAATTCCAGGGCAAAACACGATCGACCCAAGGAAAGCAGACTGTCCTTCGTTCTGCCCGAAAAAGAGCAGGACGTCGTCAAACACATCCTCGATCTGCTTACGCTCCCATTTATAGCTTCTCTGATACCAAGGGACAGTAATTCCCTTGGATTCAGAGAGGATGCTCTTCAGCGAAGCTGCACCAGCTTGGATTGACATAAAATCAAACGAATCGCTTGAGGATCAACTCGGTGAGATACTTGGTTCGTTCGGCAATCTTTTCAAAGTGCCAGCGGGGATACTTTCCAGGCAACTCCGAGGTAAGCAACACCGCTACCTTGGGATACTCTTGGCAACGCAGAGTATATGAATCGTTACTTAACGCGGCGTTCAAAGGCTTACGGACCAGAGTGAGGTTTCCAAGCTGGTTAACATACTTACCAAAAACCTTTTTATCTTCCTTATGATAGGAATAGAGTGAATTTTCCCACTCCTTGTTGGGAGTCTGAGGCATGATATGGTCTAACTCATAGTCCTTACAGAGCTCCGCATCAAATCCAGCCTCCATGACATACTTGTTGATCTCAAACAGCGCGAACTTGACCACATCGAAATGCTCCTCGTAAGCATCCGCCGACTTTAAGTAATCGGCAACCGACTTATCGTCCGGGTACATCCTGACAAGTTTACCGTTCTTAGCCTTTCGTGTAAGATTCTCGACGATCCACGTAGATAAATTTCCGACATTCGCAGAAATGCAGTTAATATATTCAGCCTTCAGATTGATGAAGGGCTGAAGGAGCGATTTCGTAGTACCACCGGAAAGCTCATGCCGCAGGAAGAAGGATGTCACCTTGTTGGCGGCATCTGCCACCACGTTTCTGGAGCTCCCCTTCGGGTCGAGAACCACGGCCATCATGAAAGGGATAGGCACGGAAAGCCTGCGTCTTGCCAAGGTCTGCAAAGCGGCAACAGTAACGGCATCGAATTTGACCTGATGCAGGACCGAAGGTGTGACCAGAGGCTCTAAGGCACCGAGGCTTGCGTCTGGCTTAAGTAGACGGAGATAGACGACAGCATGGTCGATAACCGTACGGATATTCGCATCAGTAACCTTACGATCGCGTCCATCTCCCGCATATAGGGTGGCAAAAGTCTCGTAGATATCCTTTCGGGAAACCTTCGCGGACGCAGGAAGGACGTACCTCAAATGGGAAAAAATCGCATTCCCCAACTCGGTCTCGTATGCGTCGTCACCAAAGACCTCGCGATAGAGCATCTCCATCTTCTCCCATTGTCCGATGAACATTTCCTCGGAAGCGTCCTGCTTCTCATAGAACTCGATGACGAAATTGCGGATCAAATCGAAGTCAGACAATTTCTCCCCCTTGAAATTGATGCTTTCAAAGATGGAATTCACGCCGAGCGCAGGATCCTGGACCTCAAGCGTGGCGATGTGAAGTCGCTGCAACGCTGAGAAGATTCCTTCGACGAAACTATAACGATCCGAAAAAGAAAGGGATTCAGAACCAGAACGCTCATCCTTGGTGAGAAGACCGTCGATGATCTGGTAACCATTGCTGATAGAAGACTCGTCGTCAGGAAGAGGAACGCCGCCATTCACAAGCCTCAGGTAGGAGGTCAGGTCACGCCGCCCCGTCCGCAGACGCAGGGCGGAATCCGTGATGGCCTCGCCCTTGGTCACGGAAGAATGGAAGATGATGTAATTTTCGGTGATCTCGGTCTGGAGCCTTGACGCCATGTCCTGGATTTTCTTGAGCTCGACTGCCTCCTCCTGACCCGAAAGCGTATCTAACTTAGACTGAATATCGAGCATCAGGGCGGAAAGTCGTCGCGAGAGGCAGAGCAGAGTAAGAGACATTGAGGTCAGTCGCTGCTGCCCATCGATGATGTTGAAGAACTTACGCTGCCGAAGACCGGGCTTACCTTCGGGGTAAGTCACGATGAAGCCGAAAAACTTAAGGGCTTCGGGTGCGACCGCCAATTCAGTCAAGACATCCACAAAGCCCCTCAGCTTGTCGTTGCACTTCTTATCACCCTTCTTGCCCCAAGTAAAAGGGCGCTGGTAGATAGGGATCCTCAGCTGGGTGTCCGGGGTATGCAAAAAATCCGAAAGAGTGGTCTCAATCGTACGGATGGGGGAATTGCTCATATGAATGTTACGACCCTAACAAATCACCACCCCCCTCCTCCATCAACCCTCTAATCTCGAAAGAAATGGATTATTATACGAAAACACCCGGACCGAACCAGGCAAAGTATCCAGCCGGTCGACAATATAGATCCACACCGGCATCCGCCGCCTGGCCACGAATCATACAAATGGCGGAAATGCTGGCAGATACCAATAATCTATGCCTCCAGTGCCAACTTGCGCCGAAGACAAAGAATGGCATAAGAACAATTCATACCCCCACCCCAGCACGCCAAGATGAAGTCCCATGAAGAAATGATGACCAAAGAGGCCATCGACCTGATGGTGGAAAAATTAAGCCTTATCGACATATGCGACTTCACCGACGACGTACGAATCATAAAAATATACCGCAGGTACCAAAAAGAAACCGGCGGGACGGTCGAAGATTTCATTGATCTTCCTGGACGGACCTCGTTGCCCGAATGGACCCCCACCATAGCTGCGAGATTTGACGCTGACATAGTAAGGATTCTCGAACGAGTCGACGCGCACCTAACGCTCCCGGGACCTGAAGAACTGAATCGTTCGCTTCCACCCCTGAACGATGATCTGGCAACCCGCCTTCGCAAGGTCGGCATGGACGCCATTTCATCGATAGTTCGTCTCAATAACTGCTACAAAAAATCGAAGGCCCTGAGCCTCTATGCCTTCGCCTACAAAACGGACCGGATGGCGGTAAGAAACTGGGGAATCACATCTGAGCTCCAGTTCGTCGATGCACTCAGTAAATATGTATCGGAATGGGCTCTCAATGAAACTGTTGCCGAAGAACCTCCGCCCGCCGCAGGGCTGGACCAGGACATTTCGATATTCCTAAAGCTGAATGACGATGAGCTTCGTCATTTCTACACAAGATATTTCGACCAGATCCAGGACTCCATCCGCTCACAGGGACGAGATCAAATGCTCGTCTCACAAATCGCATCGGAGATGGACGTAAAATGGCCTTACAGATACAGGACAAGAATTATTGACGAATTTCTCTACCAAGACAAGGCGCAGCTTTTCAGGACACCGAAGCTAGGGGTTAAGAAGATAAGATCCATACTCCTTTGCCTGATATGGGCAGCCAAGGGGTCGGTCCGAAACATGGATAAATTCGCGGACATGAGCCCCCATCAGATGCTGGAGGCAAGCCCTCTTGGTGAGGATGAAAAACAAGCCCTGACGCTACGCTTCCTGGGAGAAGTATCCGTGACCCTTGAGATGGCCGCCCAAGCAATGGGGGTTACGAGAGAAAGGATTAGGCAGCACCAGAAAACAACGGAAGAGAAAATCAGGCTCCTTGGCATCCATCGCTATGCGCAGCTGTGGGTCAGATCGCACGCCCTTGAAATATGGACGATGGTCAGCGATGACGGCGGCTACACGGTAGACCTAAGGTACATGAAAGGAAGCCTGAGGAAGCGTCTCACTGGCGAAGCCCGTCTTGGCATGCTGCTAGCAGGCTGGAAAATCGACGACGTACTACCTCTCGTTGGCACGTTGACGAATGGGTCCTGGGAAAAACACGCCCCTTAATCAACAAGCCGTACCACCCCGGCTATCCCACACATAAAAACTGGAAATGACATTAAAAACTAAGTCCGGTACGATCAAGTTCGCCGTCCTGCAGGCGCTAAGCGAGCTTGGAAGACCCGCGAATGTTTCGGATATTTATGAACATATCGTCAATAAAAGACTCTACACTTTCAATTCGCCTCAGGCCAAAAAAATCGTGGATCAGACCATCAAGATCCATACTGAAAACACCAGGAGAACCGACATAAGGAGAGACAACATACTCTTCATTTGCGATGATGATTTCAGAAGTTCGAACTCTCTCATCCGTATCCATGAAAATGGAGCGAAGTTACTCTTTAAACATCAATTGCCATCGCAAAGAGAAGACGATTCTTTTGAGCAGCTCTCAAAGGATATCGGAACGACCCCCGCAGAATTGGAAAAGCTTTCAGCGTCAGACATGGAAGCAATAGCGACGGCTCGCAGATCCGGAATAGAAGGTGCAAGGAGACTGTTCATCCATTACGGCCGCGAGAGGAGCCTTAGACTTAGCAAAGATGCCAAAAAAGCATACCTTGCCCAACACGGAAAGTTGGCGTGTGAAGCTTGCGGCATCGAGCCGATGAAGGCCTACGGTCTTGAGATAATCGAAGCCCACCACAAAATACCCTTATCCAAATCGAAGGGCTCAAGGAATTCGGTCATCGAAGACTTCTTGTTGCTCTGCCCATCGTGTCATCGCGCCATTCACATGCTTCCTGACTGCGACATGACCTTACTTATTCATAAACTTAAAAATGACAGAAGGGATGGCTTAAGCGCAAACAAGCCAAATTGATTTTTAGGCAGTCAGGAAGGCGAGAGGAAGAGGAGTTAGGCATAACTAATAAGAATAATACGAAAATATGAGCCTGATCTTGATCTAAACAGTGGCAGGGTGATCCTGCGGGGGTGGAAAAACCCGGAGACCATGGCAAAAGCAAGCGCAACAGAATCGTCGAGAAGGCCGGCCTGAAGGACGTATTACTGAAAGACAAGAGGTTCCAGACGCCTACGACGAAGACAAAGAAGGCGATCCTACAGGGGCTTGGATTAGGGGATACCAAGTTCTACGGGCCCCAGAGCTTCGATGCGATCATGCTGCCGCAGCCGACGGAGCTGATTGATGAGACTACCCTCCCCCGCCATCTCGAACAAATCGTGCTCATCGAGATGAAGACGACCAAGAAACCGATTAAGGATGCCGCCCTCGCCGGCTTCTTCTTCGGTGCTACCCAACGAGAATACGATCTCGCCACCAAGCTCGGTGAAAAGTTCCGCTTCGCTTTTGTCGTCCTCAATTCGGCAAACGCTTATGGCAAGCCTTTCGCAGTGCTGCTAACCCTTAAGGAACTCGAACTCCGAACCCGCAACAAGCGCATCCAGTACCAAGTCAATCTGTGGAACGCAAAGGACGCAAAAGGCACAGAATCTAGTTTCGTCATTAACTAGAAACTAGTGGTTCAGAACAAGGGTAAATCCAAGTCAGCAGACTTAACACACTGTAACCTGGACATATATTCTTTATAAAAGATACTGGCATCATGATCCCAAAGCGCAGTTGGGCCGTCAAGGTCAGTTGGTCCGATTTCCAGGTTAGCAGCCTAGCTGAACCCGGACAGGTGATCGAGTTACCGGGCGGCACGCTAGTGGGCGGCAATCTGCAGGCCGAGGATGAAATCTACCTCCTCAAAGAGAAGACCTCTAATCCTGACTCACCCGCCTGTATCTTTGCTGTTGGTCAGGTCGTCTCTGTCAGCGCCCAAACTATCCGACTACAGCTAGACGAGAAGCGCCTGACCAATAAGAAGCGTCACCTCAAGTTTACGGCCCTCAAAGAAGACCCGACCGTCGAGAACTTCGAAGAAATCTATACCAAGGAATGGGAGTATCATCTCCTGAGTCCCCGCACCTCCCTGCGCCTAGAGCTAATCAGCATCAAGACCGGACAAGATTTCGACCGTGCCGACTCCATGCGCTGCCTGCTCGCCTACGAGGAGTGCCGCAGCAAGGGCCTGAGCCTCGAGAAGAGCGACCCCGTCATCAGGGCTGCCATTGAAACCGGCCGCCTGATGACAAGCGTAATTTTCAAACTGGCTAACTTCACTGCTCTCGACCCTAGGGAGGCTGCTAAGGGATTTATCGATGTGGCGAAAATCGACCGTGAAGTTTGGTCAACATACTTTATCCTTTTCAGAAACGAGTTAGACACTTCGAGACTGCGTGATGATCTTGCGCGGCATGAGTTCAACGACCCCCTCGCCTTTGTCGTCGAAGACCAAACTGAACCTAACGACAACTACCAGCCCATCCAGGACGAAGATAAGCGCCAGGCCTACGCCCGACGAGTCCGCAAGGGACAGTCACGCTTCCGGAAAGCCCTATATACCCTTTACGGCTCGCGCTGCGCCTTCACGAGTACCGACGAAGAAAACGTACTCGAAGCCTGCCACATCATCTCGCACGCCAAGACAGGAGATAATTCGCTGGATAATGGACTCCTACTCCGATCGGACATCCATGTGCTGTTCGATGAGCATCTGATGACCCTAGCCAACGACGGTGTGCACATCCTCGTCCACAAAGACGTGACCGCACCTGAATACGCCCGTCTTAACCGCACGGCCCCAGGCCTTCGCCCTACCACCCCTGAGAGCCACCTAGCACTCATCCGCCAGCATAACTCGGAACTAGCCTGGGTGATCTGACAAGGGGTATTTTACTCAAGAGCATGCATAGGGGTTCCCCAAAATTCGAATGGACACGCCCAATCAAAATGGCAGTGTTCAGGCGTTCACCATACTTTCATGGACAGCTCCCCTTCTTACCTTACTCCTACCCTGCCCTGGGATCAGTTCGCCCTGGATGACTTAGCAATACTCACCCACAAAGCCCACCACCCAAAGCTATACAAGGGAGACTTTGTGACCGAGGCCGGCGAAAGTGATGTCCCGGCACCGTTTGCTAAGATTCGCCCTACGTTCAAGGAGAAGCCGACGACCTCATTCACCTTCATCGACCTCTTCGCCGGTATCGGAGGCTTCCGCGTCGCCGGGCAACACGTGATGGGCTCCTGCGTCTTTACAAGCGAGTGGGACAAATACGCACGGCGCGCCTACTTCATGAACTTTGGTGAGGTCCCCTTCGGAGACATCACTCAGTTTACGAAATCCACCGAAGCACTCGACCGAATCCCGAAACATGATGTTTTGTGCGGCGGCTTCCCATGCCAGGCCTTCAGCATCTCAGGCAAGCAGGAAGGATTCAAAGATCCTCGAGGAACACTTTTCTTCGAGATCTACAAGATCGCTAAGCACCATCGCCCCAAGGTGCTTTTCCTCGAGAACGTGAAGAACTTCGCTAGACACGACAATGGCAACACGTTCAGGACAATCAGGTACCATCTAGAGAAGAAAATGGCTGAAGAGACCAACGGCGAAACGTGCTACCGGGTCTCGCATGCCGTTCTTAATGCGAGTGATTTCGGAGCCTCTACCAAACGCGAAAGAATCTACTTGGTCGCGGTCCGTAACGACCTTGTTACCGATGAGTTTAAGTGGACGGAGTGGCTGGATTTTTTCGGGAAGCTCCACAAGCGAAAGAACTTCAAACCGCGCTATCTTCACGAGGATATCCAGCCTAACGCAGAGATCGACAAGGAGCTCCTGGCCAAGCTGACCCTCAAGCGAGATGACTTCGAGTACGGCAAGCGCAACCTACCGGAAGCCTCCAAGCCGCTCCGGATTGGCATTATGGGTAAAGGCGGGCAAGGAGAGCGCATCTACTCCACGAACGGCCACGCCATCACCTTCTCAGCCTACGGAGGAGGTGCCGCCTCCAAGACCGGCGCCTATTACGTCGATGGCCGGGTCCGCAAGCTGACCCCCACCGAATGCGCCAGGGCCATGGGATTCCACGGCATGAACGTGAACACCGGAGATGTCCCTTTGCTCCAACGCTATAAGCAGTTCGGGAACAGCGTCGTCGTGAATGTGGTTGAAGCTATCTTCACTGAGATCAAGCGACACTGGCTTCCGGAACCGAAGCGGCGTTGACTGAAGGCTCCGTCTAGGAAGAATTCACTAGATGGATGACATAGGAAGTAACGCCCAGAAAGGCTCCGATGCCGTCGACGAGCTGATCCAGCTCCTTGAATCTGGGCATCCCGCCCTGCTGCTCGCCTGCGACAGCGTCCTGAGAACGATTGATCGAGAAATGCCTGCCGACTGGGGTGCAATCGTCAAAAGTATCCACCGAGTCACGGGGTCACTTAAAAGCGATGTCCAAGTCTCATTCGTCGGGACGGACGTCAAACTAGCCATCGCAGTGATTAGCGCCGGCAAAGGTAACGCAAATCAGGTCGAGAGGAAACCTGTTGATTCCTACCAGGAGGATCAAGGTTTGCCCGATGACCTAATTCGCATCCTGAAGCTATTTACCGGAACCACGAAACCAGCAGAAGCTGCTCAGACTGAATTCGCAAAGGACGCAGACCTTACAAAAGGTTACGCCTACTTCAGAGACCTCAGTGCGACGAATCAGAAAAAACTGGTTCGTCATCTCCGGATACACCGAAAGACGATGCTTGAACGCGCCCTCCTCGGCCGGGGCGACGCAATAATCGTGGACGGAAAGAAAGCGGGCGAAGATCACGTAAATCTTTTCGCCTTTCGAGATAGGCTAAAGCCTGCCGACTTGGCCTGGAGCTTCGTAGCAGCGAATGACCTCCTACATTCCGTCTTCACCACTGACGTACATCCTTCCAGCCACGGGGAACGGCAAATTCAGCTCGGACATGGTATCACTCTAAAACGTTACGGAGGCGGACTGTACAAGGGCCATACGGAGATCAAGGATCACCTTCAGATTCAAATCAACCCAAGGAAAGTACTATCAGAGTCCACTGATTGGAACCGCTTCAGGACATTGTCCGAGCGACTTTCGTTCGAAATCGATGACAAGCTCTCCAACGTTCAATCTGAAGCGGCGCACCGAGGACTGGACGCCGAACAGGCTCTAATCGAAAAGATAAACCGGCATGACCCAGACTGCATGTGGATTGTGGAGGAATGCTGCGACACCGAGGGGTACGGTAATTTCAAAGCGAAGAAACCAGGAAACAGGGAGAAACCAGACGTCCTTATTTACGATGATCCATCCGACATCCTCGCGATGAAGGGAATCTCGATGAAGACCTATAAGCCGGAGGTATCATTCAGCCAGGCAAACCGCGGCTCCCTTGAGACATACGTAGAGGAACTAGGCATGTCCTACGGGGTCGCGGAAACCCTCAGGGCCTTCGTAGTGAAGAATCATCAAGGAGAGCGAACCATGCTCAACGAGGCTCCCATATCCGCGCAAGATGAGCTGCTTCGGTTCTTCCAGCTATACCAACGACAGATCATCTCGCACGTTTTGCGGGGTAAAGCCAAGGGGGTACTAAAAGCAGACTGGCTGCTTCTGCATGAGACGAAAGACGAAGACTGGATAAGCAAGGTAGGCAACCGGGAGTGCTGGCATCTATACCCCATGGCCACCGTCATTGATTGCTGCTGCACCGAAGCTCCTTC
>JACCDM011572628.1_pt1 | contig 16111 bp, 10 predicted proteins | sample 7445851 | NCBI WGS metagenome assembly JACCDM01 (sample SAMN15323438, study PRJNA562643) | freshwater metagenome | isolation source: river surface water | place: USA:Blue River Watershed | collected 2017-08-16
CGTTCTCCAAAACGTAAAAGCAAGTCAAAGAAAGCACGTTCTCCAAAACGTAAAAGCAAGTCAAAGAAAGCGCGTTCTCCAAAACGTAAAAGCAAGTCAAAGAAAGCACGTTCTCCTAAGCGTAAAAGCAAGTCAAAGAAAGCACGTTCTCCAAAGCGTAAAAGCAAGTCAAAGAAAGCACGTTCTCCTAAGCGTAAAAGCAAACCAAGGAAAGCACGTTCTCCTAAGCGTAAAAGCAAACCAAGGAAAGTGCGTTCTCCAAAGCGTAAAAATAAATCTAATAAAAAATGAAAAATATATTGGTATATTAAAATAAAATAAAATGGACAACGCAGACATATATACAGATTATATTGGTTATTTTGAAGAAATTGAAAATGACGATATGATAAATTTTACAAATAAAAAGAATACAAAATATTTACATGCTGATTATATTAGTAAAATTGAAAGAAGAGTTGTTAAAAAAATAAATGACAAAGATGAAAAATGTAAATATTCATTTTATATAAATCATATTGATTTGCTGTTAAATTGTAATACGCTAAATGAATTATTAATAGAATATAAATGCTTGGTAGCAAATTTGGAAATATTTTTCAATGCTTTGAAATTGAATAATAATGTATATAATCGCACATCATTACCAACAATTTTGAGTACACCTCAAAGAGTTCCTAAAACACAATTACGTAGAAAAAGTGATACACAAATAAATATAATTAAAAAAATATTTAAAAATGAATTGGTATTTGATGAACAATCAATTTTTAAAAAAATAAGTATAGAATCTTTTGCTATTTCGTGTAATAAATTGTTTATGTATTATTATTTGATAATGGAAATTAGATTATATCAATATAAATCTATAAATGAAAATTTTTCGTTAAACAAATACGCATATTCGTTAAAATTGTTTATTAATAATTTTTATAGAATCTTGGAAAAAGAATTGTATCACAACACAGATGACGTTGTCATAAATATATTAAAAAATTTGATGGACAAGTTTTTAGAATATGGGAATAACCCACTTTCTAATATATGTATGAATTTACTAGAAAGAAAAATTAAGAAAAGAAATATAAAAATATATTCAAAAGTAAGATATACTTATTTAGTAAATCCTGACTATATTGAAAAAGCTTTTGTAAGTATTAAAGAACATTGTAAATATAATCATGAATATAATAAAGCATCAGCAATCATTTATAACAAATTATCAGAAACAAGAAAAGAAATTATACAAAATACTGAAATAAATATTCATCCAGAAAATGATGATTATATTGTTTATAATTTGTTATGTTTAAATATGTATTTAGAATCACCTATTAAATGTTTCTGGCCAAAAATAAAAGAGAATTTATCTGTTAAAACTTAAAAAAGTGCGTTTTAAATTAATCATTATTTTATATATTAAATATATAATAATGGTAAAAATAACATTATACGGAGATCTGACATCAATACCTACTCAAAAAATATTAATATTATTAGAAGAATCTAATTTAAAATATTTTTTTGAAAATATAGAAAAATGTGAAAAATTATTTTTAAATAATACAGTTCCTGTTATGATATACGATGATAAAATTTTATACGAATCTAGGAGTATATTAAGATATATATCTAAAAATAATAATGAAGATGTTGACTTTTATGGGGATACAGATACTGATGTTTGGTTGGAATTAGAATCAAAACACTTTGATAGAATTTCTGAAAAATTATTAGAGGACAAATCTCAAAATGACGATTTTGAAAATTTACTAGATTTGTATAACAGCCAATTATCAAAAAATAATTATATTAGTGGAACTAATTTTACAATTGCTGATATTAGTCATATTCCTTATTTTTATAGATTGTTAAAAAATGGTTATAAAAACTCTATTAAAAAAAGAGAAAATGTATATAACTGGTTGAAAAGAATTATTAAGCGTGATTGTGTAAAAAATGTCTTAGAATCTAAAATACATAATGAAATTTCAGAATTACCAAAAGAATTACCAAAAGAATTACCAAAAGAATTACCAAAAGAATTACCAAAAGAATTACCAAAAGAATTACCAAAAGAATTACCAAAAGAATTGCCACCAAAACATAAAAAAAGAAAAGAACTTGAACCAAAAATTGAAGAAGAATTGTCAAGAATACATAATGAAAATTCAAAAGAATTAACTAAACATAAAAAAAGAAGAGATCTTGAAGAAACAAAAGAAACGCCTAAAAGAGAACCAAAAGAAGAATTACCAAAAAGAGAACGAGAAACTTTAAGAGAAAATATAAGACGTGAAAAAAATTTAAACCAAGAATCAGAAAAAAAAGAAACGAAAAAATATGAAAAAGAATTACGTACAAAAAATAGAAAATGAATATTTTAATATATTTTTAATAATTAAGTAATGGAATTATTAAAAAGTAGTATTATGGGAAGAGAATTTATAAATTATAGAAAGAATACATATACAAATGATCGTTTGAGATTTAGTAAATCCGTAAGAGCAAAAGGTTTAGGAATTGTTCCGATTGTAATTGATTCTATTGATAAAAATATAAGTAATAAGATTTCTGAAAACAAAAGATATAAAAGACATGGACGAGAATGCGAATACCATTTTGATACAACAATTGGGGATATATTACTAGATATTAAAGAATTAATTCCAAATGAAAATACTATACATATTAGATTGGAAGATGGAACTATAATTGATAATAAAATAAAATTAGAAACACTTTACATGCCATATAGAAAAGAAGATGATAAAATTTTATATTTAATTCTATCTAAAGAGTTAACGTTATATGAATATTTTTTATCAATATTCAATTATTTGTATAATTTTGGATCATTGTGGGGCAGTACAAGTTCCAAATGAAAAACCGTGATTCATTAAAATAGTAGCTATAAGGGGAGCGTTTTCGTCAACAAATTCTACATTGTATGGTAATCCAATTGTATAAGAAATTTTCATTAAACGTTCTTTTTCATTTTTAGAATCAGATTTACTTAATAATTCTTGGAATGCGAATTGTACTGTTTTTTGTAATTTTAATTGATCGTTATCAAATGCTTTTAATAAATCATCCATAGTAATGTTATGGCATCCTGGGTAAATGTTTAATTTTGGTTCTAATAATTTTGATTTAAAATCTGCTTTGTATGATGAAGAGAAATTTGTAAATGATTCAAGTGGTCCTCTACCTGATAATACGTTTAATCCAACTACATATACAACAGCTAATAAAACTGCTAATTGAAAATCGTGTTCGCTAATATAGACCATTAAAGCGATATAAAACATTTTGAAAAATGAATTATTAAAAATTTCAGTAATAGCTGGGGGTAATTTTGGAGCAATATTTGATGCGTATAAAGCTAATGTTATTTTCAATACCGCCATAATATATGGGTTGGTAAATACAGGGTTAATAAATCTTTCTACTTGTCCTGATAATTTATTTATAGCTTCCATAATGTATTTATATTATATAAATATATAAAAAAAAAAATAATAATTTGTTTAAAAGTTATAATAATTATTATTTAAAATTATATACAGATATGACAGAATTTGATAAATATGATACAGATTGTAAACAAATGTATGGGAATAGAACTTGTATATTATATCAATTGAAAGATGACTTGTTTAAAATTAAATTTTTGGATAAAAAAATATCTTCAGAGGTTATAGATAGAAAAACATTTTATAAAATCATTCCAGAAATGATTACCACAAACTATACTATCGTTATAGTTGAAAGCAATGAAATTACTACTGTACATCATCCTACTCAGACAAATTTAATTACTCCACCGCTTATACAATAAAAATTGTTTCGCTTAAATACGATATTTTTTATATTAATTTTATTTAATGAATAATATAAAAAATATTGATGAATTTTTAGAAAAGTATGTTGTAATGAAAAAATTATATGATACTGCTCAGGATATATTAGAAACTACTAAAAAAGTTGAAAATCAAATGTATATTGAATGTATTTATAAAACGCAAGAATTAATTAGATACTTGGACGAACAAAACCCGTTTGTAATTAATAGACATAAAGAGCAAGTCAAGAATACTTATTATATTAGCGCTGAATTGTTAGTTAGAACTGTTGGTTTAATATCTAATAGACCAGTCTTTTCAGATTCTGATAAAAATAGTATGCATATTGCTATTATCCATTTAAGAAAAGTTTTAGGTATTGATCCTATGAATAATAAAGCAAAAGAATTATTTAAAATGTCATTTTTATATCTTACTTTATTTAATTCTAATCCAAAGGAAAATATTGATTGTCTAAATCAAATTTTATCAGTAGATCCTTGCGATTATCAATTACATTATAATTTAGGATTCTCTTTCCACCGTGCTAATCAATTAGATAATAGTTTATATCATTATAAATTATCTATTGGTATTTTAGAATTATTACTTGAAAATGAAAAATTAAAACATGGAAAGGAAACTGATAATACAAAAGCATATCTTCAATTCAAAGTAAAGTGTCTTAATGGTATTGGTGGTGTTTATTTTTCTATTCAAGATAGAGAAACTGCTTTGTATTATTTTGAATTAGCATATGAAATAAACCCATTAGATCCAGATATTAATAATCAAATCGGAGTTATTTATACAGAATTACGAATTACTGATAAAGCAATAAAATATTATGAAAAAGGTATTGAAAATTACCAACTTGCTCATATATCTACTGATAAAGATATGTTAATTGCCAGTATGTATATGAATATGGGATTAGTAAAATGTTATGAATGTGATTTCACTGGCGCTATTGATGGTTATAATAAAGCTCTAAAATATAAACCAAGATTGTCGTTAGCTTATCAAAATAAATTATTAGATGTTAATTATATATCACATTTGATTGAAGATCCAATGTATATTTCTAAATTACATAAAAATATTAATAAAATTTATCCAAATGTTATTCAAGACTACAAGATAGGTTGTCCAAATTATACAATTAAACAAGATCTATTAAAACTTGATAAATCAGAGCTTTTGAAAAAAGGTGCTAAAATAAATATTGGATTTGTTTCTGGCGATTTCATTTGCCATCCAGTTAGTTATTTTATTCATAGCGTTTTTAAACATATTAATTATGATTTATTCAATGTTTTCTGTTATTCTGTCAAAATTGTTAATCTGAATTCTTTATTTGAAAAATGTAATTGGAAAGTTATTAAAAACAATTCTGATGTTGAAGTTAAAAAACTCATTCAAGAAGATTCTATTGATATTCTTATTGATTTATCTGCTCATACTGGTGATAATAGATTAGATGTTTTTGTATTAAAACCAGCTCCAATTCAAATTAGTTATTGTGGTTATCCTAATTCTAGTGGTATTAAATCAATGGATTATAGAATTGTTGATAGATTTTGTGATAGTAATAAATCTCAAAAATATTATCAAGAAGAATTTATTTTTATGGAACGTTGTTTCTTGGCATATTCTCCTAGTATGGGTATTAAAGATATTCCTCAAATTGTTAAAAGTCCTTATCAAGAAAATGGTTTCATTACTTTTGGATGTTTTAATAGATATAATAAAATTAATAAAATGGTTATACAAGTTTGGGAAAAGATTTTAATCAAGGCTCCTACAGCAAGATTTGTAATTAAAACTAAAGAATTTTCTACTGATAAACTTAAACAACAATTCTTTGATACTTTTACTGACAAATCAGTACTTGATCGTATTACTGTATTACCTTATTCTGATACTTATCAAGATCACCTTCCAGATTATAATAAAATGGATATATCTCTAGATACTTTTCCTTATTGTGGTACTACTACTTCATGCGAATCTTTATGTATGGGTGTTCCAGTATTAACATTATTTGATAATATTCGGTATTATCATTCTCAAAATGTTACTACAAGTTTATTGAAAAATAGTAATCTTAGTGAATTTGTTGCTTATTCTCAAGATGAATATATTGAGAAAGCTGTATCTTTTGCTACAAACATTAATAAAAGTTTTGATTTGAAAAATCATGTTAGAAATTCTTTTGTTAATGGGTATGTATGTAATTACTCTGAATTTATTGACGATTTTGAAAATAAACTATTACTTGCTTATAAAAATCACAAGTGGTAATTCTTAAATTATTTTCAGTATTTATATTAAATAAATAATATAAATACACTCAAATTTAACAGTTATTCATCGTCATCTTGTAATGTACAATTGTCATCATAATTTATTTTAATATTATATCCAGTTTCTATAATCTTACCATTTTTATGTTCGATTAATGGACCAAATTTAAATTTGAAAGCTTTAATTAATTCTTTTTCTGGTGGAATATGGAATTTAGTATTGCTATTAGTATATTTTTCTTGCCACCATTGACAAAATACAGAATATATATTTGAAATGGATTGGAAATTGTCTTCAATACTTTCACTAATACATTCATTGATAAAGTTTGTAAATTTATTATTATCTTCTCTATATTTTTCAGTAGATTGTAAGACTTCTGACGGTTCAATAATACCTTCTGATAATTGTTTATTATACCAATGTATTAATATACTCATGAAATATGGTTTCCATAATTTTAATTTAGATTTTAAACAAGGATCTTTTTTGAATTCGTTAGCATGTTTGGGATTAGGATTATCAAGAAATCTGCTATTGAAATCAATTACGCGCAATCTTCTCCAAGTGCCTCCATCACTAGATGGAATAGACGGAAGATCATTACAACACATAACCATAGTTCCTTGTAATTTAAAAGTAATAGGAGATTTAAATAAGTCTCGCGCAGTTATTGTATCTCCACCAGTAAATTGTTTTAAAATACCAGTCCTTAATTTATCGTTATGTTCTGGCTCTTGAAATGACAATAATCTCTTTCCTCGCAATCTAACAACATCTGGAGAAACGCCAGACGAACTTCCACGTTTATTTACTAACAAACTTGTATCAACAGAAGTCATATAATCTCCCAAGGTGTTTTCCAATAAATTTATTAGAGTAGATTTACCATTAGCACCACAAATACCAGTCATAATATAAAATTTCTCGTCAGGACAACCAACTAAAGATTTTCCAAGAATTTTTAATAGATATTCATACACTTTTTTATTAGTAATGATATTGCTCAAAAATGTATAAATTTCTTTTATAAATATATCAGATTCGTTATATTCTTGGTAGTCATATCCAGTTGAAAATGTTAAACAATCTTTTTGTAAGCCATTTCTGAATTTGTTTAATTTAAAATCATATACACCATTATTAAAACCAATCAAGTATGGATTTTCGTCAAGTTTATTATAAAATTTCGGATTGTCGTTTTTAAATAAAAATTTCAGTTGACTTATAATATTAGTTTTATATACAACATTTTCTAAATTTACAATGATGTTATCAATCATTTTATTTTTAATTAATTTCTTATTGTCAGCATCAACGTCTGTACTTATAGGATTAATTATTTTAATACTTTTATAATACATTGGTATTTCTTTTGAAATTAGAATATTGATACTATAACTTTCTTCCCAACGAACTCCATTAAATTCATACCAAGTAGTGTTTTTAATATCGTCAATACTAAATTTATTATGATAAATATTAAAAATCACTTCTGAAACTTTATAATGAGTTCCTGATAAACTATTTTCCAATTGTTGTTTCATATCATCAGACAAATTTAAATCTGATTTGTAATATTTTATAGACATACTTTTAAACAATTTTGGAAACTTCTTTTCCAATTCTTTTGGTAAGATTATCCCATTTTCAGGATAAACTTGTCCAGTATGATCTTCATCGTGACATTTAATAGACATTTTTGTGTAATTCAATTCAATATATATAGGACTTGTATCTCTTGCGTGTTCGGAATGTTTAAATGGACACATCTTTTCATTTAATTGGAGATAATAACAAAATAATCCCATTGAATTTTGTTTAGCATATACTCTGTTAATAGTCATTTTAAATTCTTTTATGTCTGTGTTAGTATTTTTCAAATGATTTAGCAATTGCTCTATTTCTAATAAAATTCCAACATCTATTTTTTGGTTTAATTCTTTTTTTAATTTAACACCACCATTTTCAGTTTCAGCTTCACTATTTTCATTTTCGTAATTAAAAGTAGTAGATACACTAGAAATGATTTTTTGACCATATTCTGATAATTCTGAAAGTTTTGAATTGGGTTTTCTAATAATAGTATCCAAAAATGTTTTAAATTTCAATTCTTTATATTCTTTTGTATTTATATCATATATTCTATAATATTTTTGATTAGATGCTTCGTTTAATTTTTGCGAACCAATCATTCTTAAACCAGTTCTATATACTGATTTGTCAATATTTTTACAATTGATAAATGAAATAATCTTATTAGCAATATGCGAATTCACAATCAAATTTGGATAATTTATATGATATTTATTGTCTCTTTTGGAAACTACACATACGTTTAACGTATTCGTTGATGTAAACCATTCTTTTATACATTTATCAAAACTTTCTAATAATTCTACTATAAACTCGTCAGTTAATTCATTTTCATTGTCTTTGTCTTTAACCTTATCGTCTATATCAACGAAAAATGAAAAATTAATATCTGTTATTTTTTCAACTAAATATAACACTTCCTTTTTTTTAATACAATTGTAATATTTTTTATGAAATATCTCAATGTCTTTATCTGGAATATTGTATTTACCACCATTCATAGAAATGTGTGTTTGAATAGTTGTATCTTTAGCATAATTTATTAAGAATGAATCCATTTTGATATTTTGTTTAAATTTTATTATTCATTTTTTTATTAATAGATTTATTCCATTTTACAACTTATTCACTATGTTGTATTAATAAAGATTTATTAAAAGAATTTTTTGAATTAAAATAACCAGGCATTCCAGGCATATAATAAATTTCATCAATTTTTATAGATAATTTTTGTAATTCTTCTGAAACTATTTTTTGATTTTTTCTTTCTAAAATAGCTTCATGTAATTTTTGTAAATCGTTTTTTAATATTGTTAAATCGCGTTTTACTCCGCTGTAATTTAATTGAAATAAATTAATTAATTTACCAGAATCAAGTTTTTTAAACGTAATATAAAATTCATTTTCACTAATATAAATTAAGTCTGATTCTTCAATAAGTTTCCAACTAATTAATGTTTTATCAGATATAACATATGTTTCGTATTTTTCGTATGTTTTACCATTACAGTTTTTTGGAAATAACCACTCAAACATTTATTATAATAACAATTATATTAATTTCAATATAATATGTATTTAAATAAAAAAGATAGTAAGATGACTTCGTAAAAGTTTTTGTTTAACTACTATCAATCAATGATTTTTAGTTTATTCCAATATTGTACACTTTTTCCATCTTCTGTTGTTTTTTTACATATTTGTTCCATCCACTTATCCATTGCTAATTTAAATTTCCCCTTTTCTTTTACTCCGACATTTTTTCCATTGTAATAATTTATACATAAATCTTTTAAATATATTTTATCATTCTCTTCTGTAGTTTTTAATAAATTTTCTTCAAACCAAACTTCGTATAAATTGTTTGTGTTTTTATATTCGTTTGTTTTTATTTTAATTTCTTCTGGTTCGTAAACATCTTTGTAATAATATTCTATTAATATATTCATAAATGTTTGTCTCCACGTGATATCTTCTCTTATTTTTGTTGGAAGTGTTTTATCTATTTTATATTCGTTTTCTTTTTCTGGGTTATCTATAAATTTACTTGGAAAATCTATTACTCTTATTCGTCTCCAAAGAGCTGAATCCTCTCCTTTAATTTCTGGTAATTCATTACAAGCTAAAAACAATTTTGCTTCCATTCTAAATGACACTGATTCACTATAAAGTCCTCTTGCAACAATTTCTTCGCTACTTGTTAATTCTTTTAATAATCCAATATTTATTTTTTCTCCATCTTCTGGTTCGCTTAAAAAAGCAAATCTTTTATTTACTAATTTAATTTTTTCACTATTTGCTTCATTAGCATTATTTCTTTTTCTTGTTAATAAAGTTACTTCAACTTTATCAGCAAAACTTCCTAATGTTGCTTTCATCAAATTTAACAATTGACTTTTTCCATTCGCTCCACTTTCTCCAATAAACATCATAAAAGTTGTATTTTGTATATCTCCATTTAAACAATCACTCATTTTTTTTAATACATAATCTCTTATACTTTTTATTGGTAATATTTGTTCTAAAAATATATAAACATCATTGTTTTTTATTGTATTAACATAATCATAATTACAAGTTAATTCAATATAATCATCTCTCGTAGATTTTCTAAACTCGTTTTTAACTAAATCATAAACACCGTTTTCAAATGGTAATAAATGTTTTTTACTATTTAATTTTGATAAAAATAATTTATCATCGTAAAAAACTTTTGAACCTTTGATAATTTCATCCATAAAACCTGGTTTATTTAATTTTATTTCTAAATTTTCAATATTTTTTATTATGCTTATAGATAACTTTGACGATTTTGTATTAAAATAATAATCTTTAACTTTATTATAAACAATTGTTAATTCCATAATTTGTTTTCGCAATTCTTTATTATCATCATCATTTTGCCATTTTGTATTTTCAAAAACATACCATTTATTTTTACTATATATAAAATTATCATTGATATGATGTAATAATTTTGATATTTGCATAACTTTATGTCCTTTTAGACTTGTATTTATTAATTTTGTAATAGTTTTATCAGTAAATATAAGAGAATCTATTTTACAATCTATTAAATTATCATCTAAATCTATTTTTTCATTTGTTATATTTATATTAAAATTACAATTAACAAATGTCCAAAATTTATTTACATTCTTATCATCTATTGGTATTAATTTGTTTTTTGGAAACATCGTATTACAAACAATACATTTTATACAATATCCATTATTGGCTATTATATGTTCAATATTACAACTTTGACATTTTCCTTTCATAATTATACTCATTTCATCACTAGCATTTCCTCTAAATAACGATTCATCTTCATAAAATAATAAATCTTTTACTTCAGTATCATAATTTTCTTTTACGTATATTTCGCATGCTTTTGTAGCATCATTAATAATTTTATCATTATTTTCAAATAACCTGTTTATTATATTTTTCAAATCTTCTGGATAATCATTATATAAAATTATATTATATTTCTTTGAAATACAATCAGTATCATGACATTTTTGTTTGCTACTAACACTATCAATTATAATATATTGATGATTTGATTTATGATTATTTTTAATAAATTTACATTTTTTTGTATGTAAAGCAATATTAATACAATGCAGTTGTTCATCTAATATAATATCTCTAATATCGTCATCATATTGTTCATAATTATTTGATAAAAAATTTTTTAAAATTGTTAAATCGTTTTCCAATAATCCATTTTTATCAATTTTCGTTTTTTTTTCCTTTTTTTCTTTTAAAATTTCTTTATCAATTTCAAAAAATTCCTTAGGTTCAGTTGTATAACTTACAAATGTTTCTATATCGTCAAATTCATCTGATAAAATACTTTTTAACAAAGGTCTATTTTCATGTTCTTTACTACTATAAATCGTTCTAAATAATCCATCTCTATAAACGCTTGTATCAATTGATTTATCACTTAACAAATCTGCAAAATTATTTTTTATAAACATTTTGATATCATTTGTATTTTTGAAATAATAATTAATATTATCTTTTTTTATCCTTGAAATTAAATGATATGATTTTTTTACTTCATTATGAGATTCTAATATAATCCATTTTATATCATAATTTGTATATATGCTTTTTATTTTCATTTTAATAATATTTATCAAATCAATACTTTTATCAAAATATTTAGATTTATTTGAAATATCCAAGTCAAAATATAAATTTACAAAACCTTCATTGTTTTCTTTACCAATATATTCATAAAAATTCTTTATATTTGATTTTTTTATACGGTCTAATAATGAGTCATAAGATTTTTCAATAAAATATTTAGATACTGTATTAGCGACTAATAAATTATTTTTCATTTTAGAAATAGCTATTAGTTTTGTTTTGTATTCTTTATAATTTTCCATTTATATAAACAAATATAATATTTTTATGTTTTAAACGCATCTTTTGTGTTTTTTATTAGAATTCTTAAAAATTCATAAAAGATGGTTTTATTCGTAAAAATATAAAAATATAAAAAGTTTATAGCAAATATAATTATTAAAAATATTAATAGCAAATAAAAAATAAAAGTTGAAACTATAAAAAATAAAATAATGATAATTTATAAAGAATTAAAGAATTAAAGAATTAAAGAATTAAAGAATTGTATTTTAACAGCTATTTAAAAATAAAAAAAGAGATATAGTAAGATGACTTTTAGTAAAAGTTTTTGCGAAGAGTATGTAAATTACTTTATAAAATACAAAGAAGAGTATGGGGAAAATATATGTATATTGATGCAGATGGGAACATTTTACGAAATTCAAAATGTATTGGTAAATGGAGAGTATGTAGGAAATTTGGAAAAAGTGGCAAATATGTTAAATATACATATAACATCAAAGAGAAGCAAAACAGAAATTGAAGAGATTCCAAAGGTTAAATTTGCTGGATTTCCAAAAGTGGCAACAACGAAATTTTTACCGGTATTAATAGATAATGGGTACACGGTGATATTAGTGGATGAAAATAAAATTGGGAATAAAATAACAAGAAGCGTATCTGGGATTTATTCATCAAGTATCCAACCATTTTTTATAAATGAAAAGGATGAAGACAACAGTTTAACAAGTATATTTATAGAAACAATAAATGGGATGAATAAAAAAGAAATGACAGTCATGTATAGTATAATAAATACAAATACGACTATAAATAAGTGTAATGTATATGAGAAGAATATTGGAGGGTTGAAGACGGATCAATTAGTGGAAACGGTATTGGATGATGTATATAATACAGTGTTAAGATACAACGCAAATGAATATTTAATATATATAAGAGACACACTTTCAATAAATTTATTAGAAAAGGAGAATATAATTAATTATCTAGATTTGAATAATAAAAACGTACATTACAACGACAAACAAGGAGAAGAGTATAATTTGTATCAAAAGACAGATTATCAGAATGAATATTTAAAAAGGGTGTACAATATAAACTTTGGATTGTTGGAACCAGTAGAATATTTTGATTTAAATATGTGTCAGACAAGTATAATAAATTTATTATATACAATAGATTTTATAGGAAGGCACGATGTAAAGTATATATCAAATTTGGCAATACCAGAATTGATAAATGAAGAAACAAGTATGGTATTGGAAATGAATACTATAAAACAGTTAAATATATTATCAAATGATCATAATAAGGGGAGATTTGATAGCTTGTTCAATACTATAAATAAAACGAGCACAGTAATTGGGAAAAGAAGTTTAAAAGCAATACTAACAAAGCCATTAAAAAATATAAAAGAAATATCTGATAAATATGAATTTTCAGAGTATATAGAAAAAATAGGAGTAAAAAATATAGAACCAATATTGAATGAAATATATGATTTTGAGAAATTACATAGAAAAATGGCATTAGAAGTATTACATCCGTATGAGTTTAAAAAACTTGATAAAACGTATAATAATATAATCTTATTAGACAATTTGATACAGAAATTGGATAAAAATACACTAACACAATTAAAAAATTATATAGAAGAATATACAAAAATATTTAATATAGAAGAGTTATCAAAATATACATTACAAGAAATAAATGGGAATATATTTAACATAGGAGTAATAAAAGAATTAGATGACATCTATAACAAGATAATAGAATTTGAAAAAGAAATGGAAGAAGAAAGATTGGTGTATGAAAAAATAATAAATCCAACTGCGAAGGGGAATTGGTTAAAAATAATATTAACAGAAGAAGGGTATGTAATGACATGTACAAAATTAAGAGCAAACACATTAAAGGGACAAGACATAGAAATAAAGAATAATACAAGTACAACAAAAATAACAACGAAGAATTTGAAGAAAATATCAAATAATTTATTAAATCATAAAGATATATTTGATAAAAAGATTAAGCAGCATTACATCATAAATACTGGTATGTTATACAATAAATACAATAGTATATACAATAATTTGAAAAATTATATAGCAGATATAGATGTAGCAAAATCAAATATAAAGTGTAAATTGTTATATAAATATTGTAAGCCAAATATTATTAACGAAGTTAGTGGGAACGCTTTTTTAGAAGCAAAAGAAATGAGACATCCAATTATAGAGCGTATTAATAATAATACAAGTTATATTCCAAATGATGTATCATTAAATGATTCTGAAAGTGGGATAGTATTATACGCGCTAAATTCGTGTGGTAAAAGTAGTTTATTACGTTCAATAGGGTTGTGTTTAATAATGGCGCAAAGTGGATTATACGTTCCATGTAATTCATTTGATTATTCACCATTTAATAGTATAATAACACAAGTAGATTTGTATGATAATTTATGGAAGGCGCAAAGTTCATTTATATCTGAAATGATTGGGTTAAAGAAAATTATAAAAATGGGAGGAAAGAAATGTTTAGTATTAGCGGACGAGATTAGTAAAGGTACGGAAAATGTTTCAGCGTCAGCAATATTGGCATCATCGATAATACATTTGATAAATAAAGAATGTAGATTTGTTTTTACAACACATTTACATGACATACCTAAATTTGACGAAATAAAAGCGTTAAAGAATTTAGGAATATATAATTTAAGCGTAAGTATAGATGAGAATAATACTATTATATTTGAAAGGAAATTACAAAAAGGTCCATGTAGTGAGTTGTATGGGTTGGAAGTAGCAAAAGCTATAGGCTTGGACACAAATTTGATAAATAAAGCTTTTGAATTACGAAATATTATATTGAATAATAAAAAGAAAATATATTCAACATCAAAAAGTAAATATAATTCAAAGAAGATTGTAAATAAATGCGAAATATGTAATTACTGTCCAGTAAATATAAAAGACAAACCTTTACATACACATCATATTAAATTTCAATGTGAAAGTGATGCGAATGGATTTAATGGGCATTTTTATAAAAATTCAAAATTTAATTTAGTATCATTGTGTGATAATTGTCATATAAAAGTACATTCTGGGGAAATAAATATTAATGGATATATACAAACTATAAATGGAGTGGAATTAAAATAACTTTTACAATTTATTTAAAATTTAATTTACAATTAATTACAAAAAATAAAAAATATTGCTTAATAGTATAATAAAGAAATGACTATTGAAACATTTATTGGAGGTGCTAGAAGAAAATCTCGTTGCTTAAAAAGATCAAGTTCTGGCAAGTGCGTTAAACGCTCAAAACTCTCTCGCAAACCTGTAAAAAAATCTAAAAAGAGATCTGTTAAACGAAAGTCTCCAACAACTTTAGCAAACACTTTATCTATCGGGGCTAAACGTAAAGGAGTAGATGGAAAAATGTGGCAAACTACATGGAAAGGTAAAAAATCTTGCTCATTAAGAAAACAACAAGGACCATCACCAATGCCTTTTGATTTTGACTTAGATGGAGGTGCTAAAAGAAAATCTGGAAAGAAATCTCGCCGAAGCAAATCTAAACGATCTGGAAAGAAGTCGCGAAGAAGCAAATCTAAACGATCTGTAAAGAAGTCGCGAAGAAGCAAATCCAAGAAATCTGGAAAGAAGTCGCGAAGAAGCAAATCCAAGAAATCTGGAAAGAAATCTCGCCGAAGCAAATCCAAGAAATCTGGAAAGAAGTCGCGAAGAAGCAAATCCAAGAAATCTGGAAAGAAATCTCGCCGAAGCAAATCCAAGAAATCTGGAAAGAAATCTCGCCGAAGCAAATCTAAACGATCTGGAAAGAAGTCGCGAAGAAGCAAATCCAAGAAATCTGGAAAGAAATCTCGCCGAAGCAAATCTAAACGATCTGGAAAGAAGTCGCGAAGAAGCAAATCCAAGAAATCTGGAAAGAAATCTCGC
>JACCDM010847150.1_pt1 | contig 16104 bp, 17 predicted proteins | sample 7445851 | NCBI WGS metagenome assembly JACCDM01 (sample SAMN15323438, study PRJNA562643) | freshwater metagenome | isolation source: river surface water | place: USA:Blue River Watershed | collected 2017-08-16
CGCACTCGTCCCCCTCACGTTCAGCGCCGCCGATTGGCAGCCCTTCGCTGCTTTGGCTGGTTTGTCGCTGCCGGTGGACATCAGCACGGGCAACGGCAAGCAACGCCCGGTGTTTGAGGAAGATTTGCTGTTCACGCACCGTGGTTTGTCGGGGCCTGCGGTGCTGCAAATATCGAGTTATTGGCAGCCGGGCACGCCGATTGCGCTGAATTTATTGCCCCAAACCGACCTGGACGCGGCCTTGCTGGCCGCCAAGCAGCAGTCCAAAAAGCAGTTGACCAACGCCTTGACCGCCTGGCTGCCGCAGCGCTTGGCCGACACCTGGGTGGCCCAAAACAGCGCTTGGCAACGCGCCCTGCCCGACACGCCCGACAAAGCCTTGCACCAACTGGCGCAGGCTTTGAGTCAGTGGACACTCACGCCAGCAGGCACCGAGGGCTATGCCAAAGCCGAGGTCACCGCTGGCGGCGTGGACACCCGCGAGCTGTCCCAGCAGAGCCTGGAATCGCGCCAGCCGGGCCTGTATTTCATTGGTGAAGTGGTCGACATCACCGGCTGGCTGGGGGGTTACAACTTCCAATGGGCCTGGTCCAGCGCCCATGCCTGCGCCACGGCTTTAGCCCAGCGTCTTAAAACGCTATAATTTCGAGCTTGATTACGGCCACCCCCCGACAGCCACAACCCGTTGGGAACCACCGCCGCCACGGTTTTGAAGTCCGATCTTCTTCTTTTCCAAGGTGTGCACATTTTGAAAATTGTTGTCAATGACCACCATCCGTGTAAAAGAAAACGAACCCTTTGACGTGGCCCTGCGCCGCTTCAAGCGCACCATCGAAAAACTGGGCTTGCTCACCGACTTGCGTGCCCGCGAGTTCTACGAAAAGCCCACCGCTGAGCGCAAACGCAAAAAAGCAGCTGCCGTCAAACGCCACTACAAGCGCGTTCGCAGCATGCAGTTGCCCAAAAAACTCTACTGATCACGGTTCAGGCACTCGCCTGAACAGGCTCGCCCGGCTTGCCCGCGCGGGCCTTTTTTTATACCCCAGGAGCACGTCCATGACCCTCAAAGCCCAAATCACCGAAGACATGAAAACCGCCATGCGGGCCAAGGACAGCGCCCGGTTGGGCACGATCCGATTGCTGCAGGCGGCCATGAAGCAAAAAGAAGTCGACGAACGGGTCGAGTTGGACGATGTGGCGGTGATCGCCATCGTCGACAAACTCATCAAGCAGCGCAAAGACTCGGAGGCGGCTTACCTGAGTGCCCAACGGCAGGACCTGGCCGATATTGAGAGCGCCGAAATCGCTGTGCTCGAGGTCTATTTGCCACAACGCCTGAGCGCCGAGGAGATCCAGGCCGAAGTGGCGGCCATCGTGGCCGAAGTGGGTGCCTCGGGCCCCGGCGACATGGGCAAGGTGATGGGGGCGGTGAAAACCCGTTTGGCGGGCAAAGCCGACATGGGTTTGGTCAGCGCCGCCGTGAAAGCCGCACTCCAAGGCTGAATCTGGCTGTTCTATGATTCGCCCCACATGACGACCTCGCAAATTTTCCTGCACATCGACAACATCACCAAAAAATTTGGTGCCACCCTGGCCGTCGACGCTGTCAGCCTGAGCATTTACCGTGGCGAAATCTTCGCCCTGCTGGGCTCATCGGGTTGCGGCAAGTCCACCTTGTTGCGCATGTTGGCGGGGTTTGAAACGCCCACCCAAGGCCGGGTCTGGCTCGACGGGCAAGACGTCACCGACTTACCGCCCTACGAACGCCCCATGAACATGATGTTCCAGTCGTATGCCCTGTTTCCACACATGAATGTGTGGGACAACGTGGCTTTTGGCTTGCGCCGCGATGGTGTCGCCAAAGACGAACTGGAACACCGGGTGGAAGAAATGCTGCAACTGGTGCAGTTGCAAAAATTCGCCAAACGCAGTCCTCACCAACTCTCGGGCGGCCAGCAGCAGCGTGTCGCCTTGGCCCGCAGCCTGGCCAAACGGCCACAACTGCTCATGCTGGATGAACCCCTGGGCGCTTTGGACAAAAAGCTGCGCGAACAAACCCAGGTGGAATTGGTCAACATCATCAAACAAGTTGGCGTGACCTGTGTCATGGTGACCCACGACCAAGATGAGGCGATGACCATGGCGGACCGTATCGCGGTCATGAGCGAAGGCAGTTTGCTGCAAGTGGGCACGCCCAACGACGTTTATGAAAACCCCAACTGCCGCTTCGTGGCCGACTTTGTGGGCAATGTGAATTTGTTTGACGGCGAGGTGAGTGTCTACGAACCCGACCACGTGGAAATCACCACGCCTTCAGGGCTTTTCCATGTGGGACACGGCATCAGCGGCAGCTTGGGCATGCCCGTCACCGTGGCCTTGCGACCCGAGAAAGTCACGCTCAGCATGGACAAACCCCAGGTGCCGCACAACCACATGGCCTGTGTGTTGGAAGATTGGTCTTACTTTGGCAGCCACACCAGTTACAGCTTGCGGATTCCGGGTGGTCAGCGATTGAAGGTCTCGGTGACCAACACCGACCGAGACCATGACACGATTGAAGAAGGTCAAACCGTATGGGCCCATTGGCAAGACAACGCCATGGTGGTGTTGACCCACTGAGCCTTTCTGATCAGACCCAGGCGAAGCGTCTCAAGCGCCAGCCACTTTCATGCGGTTGATCAACACCGAACCCACGGTTTTCGCACCGTAGTTGTAGCTGTCAGCACCCACCGCAGTGATGCCCATGAGCATGTCTTTCAAATTGCCAGCGATGGTGATTTCTTGAACCGGGAACGCGATTTCGCCCTTTTCCACCCAAAAGCCGCTGGCTCCGCGTGAATAGTCACCGGTGACATAGTTCACCCCTTGGCCCATGAGTTCAATCACAAACAAACCTGTCCCCAGTTTTTGGAGCATGGCTTTCAGATCGTCTTTTGCTTGGGTGCGCTTGGAAGACAACACCAGGTTGTGCGATCCCCCCGCGTTACCGGTGGTGCGCATACCCAATTTGCGGGCCGAGTAACTGCTGAGGAAATAACCCTCCACCCGTCCATCTTGGATGATTTGACGGGCCTGCGTTTTCACACCCTCCTCGTCAAACGCCGAACTGCCTTTGCCGCGCAGAACAAACGGGTCTTCGTGCACCTGCATGTGCGCGGGCAGCACTTGTTGACCCAAGCTGTCGAGCAAAAAACTGCTTTTGCGGTAAAGCGCGCCACCACTCAGGGCATGCACCAAACTGCCCAACAAACCAGCGGCCAAAGGGGCTTCAAACAGCACCGGGCAACTGGTGGTGGGGATTTTGCGGGCATGCAAACGGCTCAATGCGCGTTCGGCGGCGTAGCGACCCACGGCCTCGGGCGCAGCCAGCTCGTCCGGATGGCGCATCGAGCTGTACCAATGGTCGCGCTGCATGTCGTCGCCCTTGCCGGCGATGGGTGCGACCGAGATGCTGTGCCTTGAACTGGCATAACCACCTCGGAACCCATGGGTGTGGGCGCTGAAAAAATGACTTTGCTGGGCCGACACACCAGCGCCCTCGCTGTTGGTGATGCGCTTGTCCACCCCCATGGCCGCGGCTTCGCAGCGCAGTGCCAACTCGGCGGCTTGGGCGCTGCTGATGGCCCAGGGATGAAACAAATCCAGGTCGCGCTGCTCGTGGGCAATCAAATCGGGATCGGGCAAACCCGCCAACGGGTCTTCCGCGGTGAATCGCGCGATGTCGTAAGCCGCTTGCACGGTGCGCTCCACCGCTGCAGGCGAGAAATCCGAGGTGTTGGCGTGGCCGCGACGGTTGCCCAAATAAACCGTCACCCCCAAAGACTTGTCACGGTTGCGTTCCACGTTCTCCAATTCACCTTTGCGCACCGACACGCTCAACCCCGTGCCCTCTGAGGCCTCGGCGGCGGCGTTGGTGGCACCGAGTTTTTTGGCGTGGGCCAAGGCGCTGTCGACCAGCGTTTCAAACTGGGCGCGGCTTTGGCTGAAACCTGGCAGGGGGGAAGACGAAGCGGGGTGGGAGGTGTGGGGGCTGTGGTTCATATCGACGGCTATGATACTTCTCCCCTCTCCTGCACACACCATGTCCCGCAAACCCACCAAAGGCTATTACGTCAAAGGCCATTTCGTTGCCGAAGGCAGCGATCTGGACCTGGAGCTCAAGCGCGAGCTCAAAGGCAGTGACACGGCCAGCAAAACCGACCTGAAACGAGAAAGCGCCGAGTTGCAAAAGCTCGGCGAAGCCCTGTTGGAATTGCGTCAGGATGCCATGCAACAACTGGTGGCCCAGGAACAAATACCCGAAGCATTGAACGAGGCCGTGCGCGAGGCCAAAAAAATCACCAATTTCGAGGGCAAACGCCGACAAATGCAGTTTGTTGGCAAGCTCATGCGCAAGCTCGACGAGACCCAGGTACAGGCCATTCGCGAAGCACTGGATGTGCAACACAACGGCAGTGCTGAAGAAACATTGGCCCTGCACATGGCCGAGCATTGGCGTGATCGTTTGCTGCAAGACGATGGCGCGCTGGCCGACTGGTTGAGCAACCACCCCGACACCGACAGCCAACAACTGCGCGCCTTGATTCGCCAAGCCCGCAAAGACGGTTTGCCCGACAAAACCGCTGTCTCACAGGGCCAATTTCCGCGCCAAGGACGGGCCTACCGAGACATTTTCAAACTGGTGCGAGACCAACTCAGCGCCGCTTCACACAGCGACCAACCATGACCACGACGCTTGACACGGTGCGCATCGGCATCGTTTCCATCAGCGACCGCGCTTCCAGCGGCACTTATAAAGACAAAGGCCTCCCTGCCCTGCGCGAATGGTTGGGCCAAGCATTGCAAAACCCGCTGGAGTTCGAGCCTCGTTTGATTCCGGATGAACAGGCGCTGATCAGCCAAACCTTGATCGCCTTGGTGGATGCAGGCTGCCACTTGGTGCTGACCACCGGTGGCACGGGACCTGCCAAAAGAGATGTCACGCCCGAAGCCACTTTGGCTGTGGCCGACAAGGAAATGCCCGGCTTTGGCGAGCAAATGCGCCAAATCAGCCTGCGCTTTGTGCCCACAGCCATCCTGTCCCGCCAAGTCGCGGTCATCCGGGGCGAGTCCTTGATCATCAATTTGCCCGGGCAGCCCAAATCAATCACCGAAACCTTGGGCGGCCTGAAAACCCCTGAAGGACAGGTGTTGGTGGATGGTATTTTTGCGGCCGTGCCCTATTGCATCGATCTGATTGGTGGGCCGTATTTGCAAACCAACGATGGGTTTTGCAAAGCCTTTCGCCCCAAATCGGCCATTCGCCCAGTGGGCTGACAAGTCATTTCTCGTCGTTTTTCAAGAGCGCTGTTTGGGTGTCAAAAAACAGGTCTTTGAAGTACAAGCGAAACGGTTCGGGCGGGGCCGTCACGATGTTCAAAGGGCTCTTTTTGGGGGGTTCCGTCTCGTCCAGCGCATGGACGGGTGAAAACTTCAAGGTTTGAAACACATAGTGCTCGATCGACTTGAGAAACAACACGAACTTGGGCACGTTCAACTGTGAGGGTTCCTCGCAAATGAATCGCCACATGTCTTGATGGCCGCTGGGTGGCAGCAATTGCAAGTTGAAGCTGAAGTTGTTCACCAACAAGCCGTATTGCTCCACGCTGAAGGACAAAAGACCTGAGAAATTCTCCTCTTCTCGGACCACCATCAGGTGATGCGGGTAAAGCTTGATGAAGTTTTCCATCGCAATAAAAGTCGCCAAATAAAATAAAGTCGATATTTGAACCTATAAAACCCGTTCAATCGATCAGTTTATTGAGTTTTTCAATGCCCAAATGGGCGTTTTTGGCGGCGTCCTCGGGCACGCAATCTTGCGCCAAGGCAGAACCAGCCGTGGCTTTTTCAAGCGCTTGCCAAAGCATGGCAATTTGTTTGTCCTGCTCCACCGTGTAATCGATCAGGCCACGCAACGCTTGGCTGACCGGATCGTCGTCTTGGGTGATGCCATAAGCGCTGAAAGTGGGCTTGGGCTTGGCCACATCGGCACTCTCACCCGATTGGCTTAGGATGATGCGCGCCGGAATGCCCACCGCCGTCGCCCCTGCCGGCACCGGCTTGATGACCACCGCGTTGCTGCCAATCTTGGCACCATCGCCCACAGTGAAACCACCCAACACTTTGGCGCCCGCACTCACCACCACGTCTTTGCCCAAGGTGGGGTGGCGTTTGGTGCCTTTGTACAGCGAGGTGCCGCCCAAGGTCACGCCTTGGTAAATCGTGCAACCGTCACCGATTTCAGCGGTCTCACCCACCACCACGCCCATGGCGTGGTCGAAAAACACCCGCTCGCCAATCTTGGCCGCTGGGTGAATTTCAATGCCCGTGAAAAACCGCGACACATGCGAGACAAACCGTCCCAGCCAAAAAAGACGAAGGTTCCAGCAAGCATGGGCCATGCGGTGAAACAACAGCGCATGCAGCCCGGGGTAGCAGGTGAGGACTTCGAGCCAACCGCGGGCAGCAGGGTCACGGTCGAGGATGGTTTGGGCGTCGGCGCGTATTCTTGAAAACATAGAAAGAGTCTAACTTTTTCCCTTGGCAGACTGGCTCATGGCCTTGGCAATCCCTCGCAAAATATGGACTTCCTCTTCGCTCAGTTGAGCGCGGTTGAACAACTGGTTCAAGCGGGGCATGAGTTTTTTCGGCGCTTGCGGGTCGAGGAAGCCTATGTCCACCAACGAACGCTCCAAGTGTTGCAGCAGACCAGAGACCTGTGCAGCATCGGCATGTGCAGGGGATGGGGTGGCTGCTTGCACGGCATAGCCACCCAGCGCCAAGCGCCATTCATAGGCGATCACCTGCACCGCGCTGGCCAAATTGAGGGAGCCAAAGCTGGGGTCGGTGGGGATGCTCAAGGCGGCATGGCAACGGTAGACATCCTCGTTTTTCATGCCAAAACGTTCGGAGCCAAACAAAAAGGCCATGCCGCCCTCTCCCGCCGGTTCAGCCAAGGTGGCGAAATGCTCGCGGGGTGAGCGGGTGGGTGGGCCAAAGTCGCGAGGCGTCATGGCCGTGGCGCACAAGTGGGTCATGCCGTCCAAGGCCTCGTCCAAGGTATCGACGATGCGGGCGTTTTCCAGCACATTCAGCGCCCCACTGGCACGCTGGATGGTTTCTTCGCGGCGCAACACATTGGCCCAACGCGGGGCCACCAAGACCAGGTCGTCAAAGCCCATGACGCGCATGGCGCGGGCCGTGGCGCCCACATTGCCGGCATGGCTGGTTTCAATGAGGATGAAGCGGGTGTGCATGGGACTAAAATAAGCCATTGTCGCCGCCCGCCCTGCCGGGCGCATTTTTTTGATCTCCCACGCATTCATTGGCGTGCGCTTCTCAGGCCCCCGCCCTCCATCCATGACCCTTGCATCCTCCTCTTCCATCCATCCCATGCTCAACGTGGCCATCAAAGCTGCACGGGCTGCTGGGGTGATCATCAACCGTGCCGCGCTGGACGTGGAGTCGGTGCGGGTGTCCCAAAAAATGGCGAACGACTTCGTGACCGAAGTCGACCATGCCAGCGAAAACGCCATCATCGACACCCTGCTCGGGGCTTATCCAGACCACGGCATCTTGGCCGAAGAATCTGGTCAAACCCGTGGCAACCCCAACGCCGACCACATCTGGATCATCGATCCGTTGGATGGCACCACCAACTTCATCCACGGCTTTCCTTTTTATTGCGTGAGCATTGCATTGCAAAGCAAAGGCAAGCTCGAGCAAGCAGTGGTGTACGACCCGACCCGAAATGATTTGTTCACTTCCACCCGTGGCCGGGGCGCTTTTTTGAACGACCGCCGCCTGCGTGTGAGCAAACGCACCCGCTTGCAAGAATGCCTGATCAGCACCGGCTTTCCGTTTCGTCCCGACGACGACTTCGCGGCCTACCTGAAGGTCATGGCCGACGTCATGAAACGCACGGCGGGCTTGCGTCGCCCGGGTGCTGCGGCACTGGACTTGGCCTATGTGGCGGCTGGATTCAGCGATGGCTTTTTTGAAACGGGTTTGCAGCCCTGGGACATGGCGGCTGGCTCGCTCTTGATCACCGAAGCAGGCGGTTTGGTGGGCAACTTCACAGGCGACGCTGACTACTTGCACCAGCGCGAATGCATGGCAGCCAATCCCAAAATCTATGCCCAGTTGGTGGGCTTGCTGCAGCAGTATTCCAAGTTTGCGGGTGTGGAAGACAAGGCCAAAGCCAGCAAATTGATTGGGCAGTTGCGCAAAGACCTGGCTGACGGCGAATAAGCGCCCCAGGTGCTGTGACCATGGCCGATTTGTCGCAACACACCCCCATGATGGCCCAGTACCTGGGCCTCAAAGCGGACTTTCCCAACACCTTGCTGTTCTACCGCATGGGGGATTTTTACGAGCTGTTTTTCGAGGACGCTGAAAAAGCCGCGCGTTTGATGGACATCACCCTGACCCAGCGCGGGCAGTCGGCTGGCCAACCCGTGGTGATGGCGGGCGTGCCGTTTCATTCGGTCGACAACTACCTGTCCAAATTGATCAAGCTGGGCGAGTCGGTTGCGATTTGCGAACAAGTGGGCGAAGTGGGTGGCAACGGGCCAGTGGAGCGCAAAGTGGTGCGAGTGGTGACACCTGGCACCTTGACTGATGCCGAACTGTTGAACGACAAAACCGAGGCCTATGTGCTGGCGGTGCACGCCAGTGAACGGGCCGGCAAACCGCAAGGCTGTGGCTTGGCCTGGCTGAGTGTGACCGAAGGCGAACTGCATCTGGCCGAGTGTGCGGCCGATGAACTGCCCGCTTGGTTGGCGCGCATCGCCCCCAGTGAAGTGATTCACAGCAGCGAATGGCCTGCGCACTTGCGTCCATTGTTGGCCGGTGTGGCCGTGAAAACAGAACGCCCAGCTTGGGCGTTTGACAGTGCCTTGGGGCAGCGCAAACTCCTGGCACAACTGCAAGCCGCCAGCCTCTCCGCCTGGCAAGCGCAAGACCACACACAAGCCCACGCGGCGGCGTCTGCCCTGCTGGCCTATGCCGAACACACCCAAGGCACCAGCCTGTCGCATGTGCAAAAGGTGCGCGTGGAGCGCAGTGAAGAGCGGATCGACCTGCCGGCCACCACCCGACGCAATTTGGAGCTCACGCAAACATTGCGTGGCGAAGACAGTCCGACCTTGTTTTCGTTGATGGACACCTGCATGACCGGCATGGGCAGTCGATTGCTCAAACGTTGGTTGCTGGAACCCCCGCGTGAACGCAGCGTGGCCCAACAACGCTTGGACGCGATCGCTGCACTGCAAGGGGAACACGGTGCAGGCGTTTGGCGTGAACTGCGTACCTCGCTCAAAGGCCTGGGCGATGTGCAGCGCATCAGTGCGCGCCTGGCATTGCGCCAAGTGAGGCCGCGTGAACTGGTGGCCTTGTGTTTGAGCTTGCAGCGCGCCAGCGCCCTGCCCACCCTGTTGAAACCAACTTTGCAAACTCCCTGGCTCCAGACTTTGGCGACGTCGTTGCAAGCCCCACCTGAATGTGCAGATCTGCTGTTACGCGCCTTGTTGCCCGAACCCTCGGCCATGGTGCGCGATGGCAACGTCATCAACCACGGATTTGACACCGACCTTGATGAGCTGCGCGGCATTCAAAACAACGGTGATGCATTTTTATTGGCGCTGGAAGCCCGCGAGCGCGAACGCACTGGCATCGCCAATCTCAAAGTGCAGTTCAACCGGGTGCATGGTTATTACATCGAGGTCACACAAGGTCAACTCGACCGGGTGCCTGACGACTACCGTCGTCGTCAAACGCTGAAAAACGCCGAGCGCTTCATCACGCCCGAGCTGAAAGCTTTTGAAGACAAGGCTTTGTCGGCCCAAGACCGCGCCTTGGCGCGTGAGAAATGGCTTTACGAACAACTGCTGGAACAGTTGCAAAGCTTCGTGCCCGCACTCACCCAAGTGGCATGGGGCTTGTCCACCTTGGATGTCTTGGCTTGTTTGTGCGAACGCGCCCTCACCCTGCGCTGGTGTGCGCCCGAGTTGGTCAATACCCCGGGCATCAGCATCACCCAGGGGCGTCACCCCGTGGTCGAAGCCCGATTGGCAGAGACTGGTGGCAGTTTCATCGCCAATGACACGCAACTGGGGCCGACGCAGCGCATGCAAATCATCACCGGGCCCAACATGGGCGGCAAGTCCACTTACATGCGCCAAGTCGCGCTCATCGTGTTGCTGGCCAGCATCGGCAGCCATGTGCCCGCCACCGCTTGTCGTTTGGGGCCGATTGACGCGATACACACTCGCATTGGCGCGGCCGACGATTTGGCGAATGCCCAGTCCACCTTCATGCTCGAGATGACCGAAGGCGCGCAAATTTTGAACAATGCCACGCCACTCAGCCTGGTGCTGATGGATGAAATTGGCCGAGGCACTTCCACCTTCGATGGTTTGGCGTTGGCCAGTGGCATTGCCACGTATTTGCACGACAAAACACAGGCCTTCAGCTTGTTTGCAACGCACTACTTTGAGTTGACCGAGTTTGCGGCCAACCACCGTGCTGCGGTGAACGTGCATGTGAGCGCGGCAGAAAGTGGCAATGACGTGGTGTTCCTGCATGAGATCCAACCCGGTCCTGCCAGCAAAAGCTACGGCATTCAGGTGGCCCGCTTGGCAGGCATGCCCATCGCCGTGCTCAACCATGCCAAACACGCCTTGGCAGCCTTGGAGTCGGATGCACAAGCCAGCCGTGCCCAAGTGGATTTGTTTGCAGAACCCCCGCAGAGCTTGGACAGCGGCCCCAGCCCCGTGCAAGCGGCCTTGAATCAACTCGACCCTGACAGCCTGACACCTCGCGAAGCGCTGGATGCGCTTTACGCTCTCAAGAAACTCACATGACCCCCACAGCTTTCGCCAGCCCACCTGTGGGTGTGCCCTTGGTGCTTTTTTTTCATGGCAACAGTTTTCCAGCCAGCACCTACAACGTGATGCAAGACGAACTGCGTCGGCGTGGTTTGGTGGTGCATGCGCTCGAAAAAATAGGCCACAACCCGGCCTACCCCGTGACCAGCAATTGGCCCCATTTGGTGGATGAGGTGCATGCCTTTGCACAGCCTTTGGTGGCGGCGCACCCCGGACCAGTGGTGTTGGTGGGTCATTCGCTGGGCGGCATGCTCAGTCTCATGCTGGCTGCATTGCATCCAGAGATCGCGCATGCAGTGGTGATGGTGGATGCGCCAGCGGTGGCCGGTTGGCAAGCCAATGTGTTGAGACTGTCCAAAAAATTATCGATCACGCGCAAGTTTTCACCAGGCGCGGTCAGTCAAAAGCGGCGCAACCAATGGGCGAACTTGGACGAGGTGCGTGCGCATTTTTCTGCCAAGAAAAACTTTGCCCGCTGGCACCCGCAAGCGCTGGAGGATTACATTCAGCACGGCACCCAAGAGGCCATGGTGGATGGCCAAGTGCAGCGCATCTTGAGTTTTTCGCGAGACGTTGAAACCCAGATTTACAACAGTCTGCCGCACAACCTCGAGCGCATCATCCAGCGGCATCCCTTGAAATGCCCGGTGAGCTTGGTGGCGGCTCGTCATTCACGCGAAATGAAAATGGCGGGTATTGAATTCACCAAACGCATCACCAAAGGTCGCGTCACCATGATCGATGGCTCCCATTTGGTGCCCATGGAAAGTCCCATTGCCACGGCCGCTGCGGTTGAAGCGGCCATCTTGAACATGCTCGGGCCGATGGTGGTGAAGAAAAACTAAGCTTGCCAGACCACCAAGCCTGAATATGCGGTGGCCAAAACCACAACCCCGAACGCGATGCGGTACCAGGCAAACACCACGAAACTGTGTGTGGCGATATACCGCAGCAACCACCGCACACACAACCAAGCACTCAAAAATGAAAACGACAAGCCCACCAAAAACATGGGCAAGTCGGCCATGCTGAGCAACGCGCGTTCCTTGTAAAGGCTGTATACACCCGCACCAATCAGAGTGGGAATGGCCAGATAAAAAGAAAAATCGGTGGCCGCTTTGCGGCTCAAGCCCAGCAACATCCCCCCGATGATGGTGGCACCGCTGCGACTGGTGCCGGGGATCATCGCCAGACATTGCACCAAGCCGACCTTGAGGGCGTCCAGGGGCGTCATGCTCTCCACATTGACGATGCGCACATGGTCATCTGGGTGGCCATCGTGTAACGGTTGACGCCCCCAGCCCTCCACCCACAAAATGATGATGCCCCCAATGATGAAAGTGGACGCCACCACGATCGGGGTGAACAAATGGGCCTTGATGGCTTTGCCAAACAACAAGCCCAACAAAACAGCGGGCACAAAGGCAATGAACACATTGAGTGTGAATCGGCGGGCCAAGCGTTGCGTAGGCAGTGCCAACACCGTGCTTTTGATTTTGTGCCAATAAACAATGATGACCGCGAGGATGGCGCCTGTTTGAATCGCGATGTCAAACACCTTGGCTTTCTCGTCGTTGAAACCCAGCAAGGCGCCCGCCAGAATCAGGTGACCGGTGGAGGAAATCGGTAAAAACTCGGTCAGACCTTCAACCACGCCCATGACAGCGGCTTTCAGCAGCAACGTGAAGTCCACGGCGTATCCTTTTGAAAATATTGAATTTATTTTACGCGTAGCGCGATTTGAGAAGGATCACACGGTTGAAGCATTGCCGTGCAAAATCAAGCGTCACCCTCTTGTCAGTCCTTTGTCGTACTGCTGACGTGTTCAAAACACAAGAAGAGTCCTAAATTCATCAGTTCCCCCAAGGCCTTGAAGTCAGTCCGTGGGGTGCGAATTGGGAAAACAGCAAGTGGAAAAACGCTTGGGAAGGAAACTTTGACATGCCACTCACACCTCTCATCGCGGTTCACATGACCGCTGCCATTGGCGCAGTGTTGATCGGGCCGTTTGCGCTTTGGGCTCGCATGGGGTCTAAGAAACGCCCCTGGATGCATCGCGCCGTGGGCTATGCCTACACCACCTTGATGCTGATGGCAGCTGTGAGTTCGTGCTTCATTCTGGACTTCAACTTGCCCAACTGGAACGGATACACCCTGATTCATTTGCTGATTCCCGTGACATTGATCAGCCTGTGGGTAGCGTTTCGCGCCATTGCCAGACGAGACATCGTCACACACCGCATCACCATGCAATCACTTTATGTGGGCGCTTGCCTGATTGCTGGTGGGTTTACTTTGCTGCCATCCCGCTATTTGGGTCAATTGATTTGGCATGAATGGTTAGGATGGCTGTGATCCCACACGACGACTCAGAGCTACCAAACTTCCAGCTTCAAACGCTGCTTTGGAATGTTTGCAAATGCTTTGTCGCGGCTGACCAAGATGGCTTTCAAAGCCACCGCATGGGCCGCAATCATCATGTCAAAGTCTCTGAAGTTGATGCCTTGAGATTCCAAACTGCTGCACAGTTCGCCATAACAACTGGCGGCATTGGCATCCCATGGCAACACATCCATGTGGCGCAACACTTGCGCCAATGCATTCAACAAGGCCTGCGGTTTTCCGCGGCGCTGAATGCCGTATTCGATTTCAGCCAATGTCACACTTGAAATGCTCACCTGTCCAACTGGTAATTTGGCCAAACGAGCCAACAGTTTGGTGTCTCGACCCTGCATGATGTGGCTGACAACATTGGTGTCGAGCAAGTACCGCTGAGTCATGACTGATCCGTTTCAAATGGATCACGGCGAGCGCTGGTTTGGCGGCGCTCCATCAACAGGTCTTCGTTGGCATTCAAAGCCACCGCATCTAGCAAGCCCTGCCAATCACTGGGCTTGCGTGACAACACCACATCACCTGTGGCAGGGTCATGACGGATAAACACTTCCGTCACATCAAACCTGAACTCCAAAGGCAAGCGAACTGCTTGACTTCGACCTGTGGTGAAAATTTTGGCTATGGCAGACATGGTGTGCTTCGGGTTGGATTGATATATCTCATGATATATATCATCAGTTCCGCTGTCAATCGCCCAGCCCAGCCCCCTAAAATCAACGCATGACCAAACCTGCCGCCCCAGCAACACCTGAAGAACACAAACCCAGCAACTTTCTGCGTCAAATCATCGAGGCGGATTTGGCCCAAGGCACCTATGCCAATCGCCAGTGGGCGGGCAGTCCCGGTGACGCCGCACACCACGCCAAAGGCGCGCCCGACCCCGCCAAAATTCGCACCCGTCTCCCGCCCGAGCCCAATGGCTATTTGCATGTCGGACATGCCAAAAGCATTTGCATCAATTTTGGTTTGGCGCGCGACTATGGCGGTGTTTGCCACCTGCGCTTTGACGACACCAACCCCGAAAAAGAAGACACCGAGTACGTCAACAGCATCATCGACGCGGTGAAATGGTTGGGCTTCAGCTGGAGCCAAGCAGGCAATGATGCGCCCTACCAAGCCAGCGACTATTTCGACTTCATGTACCGCGCAGCCGAATACTTGATCGAGGCTGGCCAAGCTTATGTGGACGAACAAACACCCGAAGAGATGCGCATCAACCGCGGTGACTTTGGCAAACCGGGCGTGAACAGCCCCTTCCGCTCTCGCACCACTGCTGACAACCTCGCGCGCTTTCGCGAGATGCGCGATGGCCAACTCGCCGATGGTGCGGCGGTGCTGCGCGCCAAAATTGACATGGCCTCGCCCAACATCAATCTGCGCGACCCAGCCATTTACCGCATCCGCCGCGCCACCCATCACAACACCGGTGATACCTGGTGCATTTACCCGATGTACACCTTTGCCCACCCCATCGAAGATGCCTTGGAGCAAATCACCCACAGCATTTGCACCTTGGAATTCGAGGACCAGCGCCCGTTTTACGACTGGTTGATGGACCGTTTGTGCGAGGGTGGCTTGTTGGCTGCGCCCGCACCCAAACAATACGAATTCTCGCGCCTCAATCTCACTTACGTCATCACCAGCAAACGCAAACTGGCGCAACTGGTCAACGAGGGCAAAGTCAGCGGCTGGGACGATCCCCGCATGCCCACCATCGTGGGTTTGCGACGTCGTGGTTACACCCCCGAGAGTTTGCAGTTGTTTGCCGAACGCATTGGCGTGACCAAGAGCGACAGTTGGATCGACTACAGCACCTTGGAGGGCTGCTTGCGCGAAACACTGGAAAACACTGCGCACCGCGCCATGGCCGTGCTCGATCCGGTCAAACTGGTGCTCACCAATTGGGACGACGCATTTGGCGCAGGTCACTTGGAGCCATGCACCCTGCCCGCTTTGCCGCATCCACCCGAAGGGCAGCCTGAACCTGCTGCGCGTCAATTCACCATCGGCAAAGAGGTGTGGATTGAGCGTGAAGACTTCGAGGAAGTACCGCCCAAGGGCTACAAGCGTTTGTCACCCGGCGCGGTGGTGCGCCTGAAAGGTGGCTTTGTGGTGGAGTGCACAGGGTGCAACAAAAATGCCAATGGCGAGATCACCGAAGTGCATGCCAAGGTGTTTCCCGAAACCAAAAGCGGCACTGCGGGTTCGGACAGCGTGAAAGCCAAAGGTGTCATCACCTGGGTGGGCGTGGCCGATGGCGTGAAAGCCGAGGTGCGTTTGTACGACCGTTTGTTCAGCGATGCCCAGCCTGACGCAGGCGGCAAAGATTTCTTGGAAGCCTTGAACCCCCAGAGCTTGCAAGTGGTGCAGGCCTATGTGGAGCCTTCGTTGCTGCATGCCGCGCCGGATCAAAAGTTTCAATTCGAGCGTTTGGGCTACTTTGTGGCGGATCGGGTCGACCACTCGGCCTCGCATTTGGTGTTCAACCGGGCCGTGGGTCTGAAGGACAGTTGGGGCAAGTGACGTCATGGACACCCAACTCACCACCGCCCTAGACCAACTGCACCATGCTTTGGAGCAACTGCGCGATGGCTCTTTGCAGACCCGGGACTTCTGTCAACAAGCCAGAGACCAAGACGTGTTGCTAGGCGCTTTGCCCGAGCGCTACCAAACGGTTTGGCTGGATCTGATCGACAGGATGGAATCCAGCGCCTTGTTCACCGAAGAGAGTTGCTCTTTCAGCCAAACCGAGTTGATCGACAGCTTGTCGATTTGGATGGAC
>JACCDM011388810.1_pt1 | contig 16101 bp, 13 predicted proteins | sample 7445851 | NCBI WGS metagenome assembly JACCDM01 (sample SAMN15323438, study PRJNA562643) | freshwater metagenome | isolation source: river surface water | place: USA:Blue River Watershed | collected 2017-08-16
ATATATCATTGTTATCCAAATTTAATAATTCAGCACAATAATGTAAACATGTATTACCATTTATATCTTTTTCATTAATAATATTATTAAAAATGTTATTTGTTATAAATTTTTTATTATAAAATAATTTATTTTCTTTTATAAAATCATAATCATAAATTTTATAATTGAATGGTATAATATTAACATCATTATTTAATAATTGTATATTTGTAAATTTTATACTTTTTACTGTACCTATTTTAAAATAATTTTCATATTGCGTATTATTCGCATCAGTTAAATAACTAAATATATTATAATTCAATTCAGAAAAATATTTATATGCTTCAATATATTTTTTTAAAAATGCAAATATAATTTTAATATTACTTTTAATTTTATTTTTTAAAGTATTTATTATAGTATTATTGATACCATCTATATAATAATTAACAAATACATATACTAATATTCCACTTAAAACATCAAAAATGTTAGTATCTTGTATATTATTAATATCACCCAATATTTCTTCTAATAATGGTTTTTTATTTTCGGTAACATCTAATTTTCCTATATTCTCATAAATATTTATTAATTTTTCCATATCATTATGCATCTTTTCTATATCACTAAGATTAACACTTGATATAATTTCACTCGCCTTTTTTTTTAAATAATCAAGTAATGTATTACCAATATCATCTATATTTTTAATAGGTTCCTCTGTGTCATTTAAATCAACTTTAGCACTTGGAATTTTAAGTTCTAATAATCTAACAAAATCCATTAATTTTTTTAATTCTTTATATTTATTTTCATCAATATTGTTTTTTTTAAGTTCATAACTATCATCTTTATCTTTTTCATATATTACATAATTTTTCCCTTTAAAATAATAATGAGCTATTGTTTGTTTGATATTATTTTTTACACTTAAGTCAGCTCCTTTTTTTTCTAATAAATCAAAAATTTCATAATATTGATACCAACAAGCTAAATGAATAGGAGCTATACCTTTATTATTTTTTTGATTAACAGATACTCCGTTATTTATTAAAAAAATAGCAAATATTTTTTTTTTATTTTCATTTAAAATGTCATCATTTATATTTAATAATGCATGTAATAAATTATTTTTATCACCATCTAAAACATTATAATTACAATGTCTAGTAAATTTAAATTCAGTTAATTTTATTAAATCTCCTTCTCTTATAATTTCAAATAATTCAGCTATTTCTTTTGGATCTGGATCAGTATTTTCTACATAAATTTTTTCTACAACAGGAAATTTAGGTTTAAATGTTTTGTTTTTAATAAATTTATTATTCTCTATGATGTTCATTATAATAAAAAAATAATATTTTATACATATATAAAAATTTAATGGGAAAATCATTATATTCGTTTGACAATTATGCTAATTGTTGTTCAAGTAAATTAATTCAAGGAGTATCATTAAATTCTGTTACTACTATTCAACCAACAGAAATAGAACAAGTTTTTACTACAATAAATAATGGTGGTACTAATATAATTAATATAGGAGATTATGCTGAAGAATTAAGTAATATTATTTTAAATATAACATCTAATTTATTGGTAGATGTTAATATTAGTAATACAATTAATATAGGTAATGGACAATTATATATAAATGGAAGTTCTATAACAAGCAATTCTAATATTAATATAACTCCTACTGATTTATTAAACATTAATGGAAATTTTCAAACTATAGGTCAAACCGCTAATTTTACAACAGATTTTTTTACAACTAAAGCTAGAGTTCCAATTATAGGTTATGATACAAATCCTATAGGAACTGGAATAATTAATGATAATTTAGATAGAGGTATAGCATTTGATTGGCCAGAAACTTTCAATACATCGCCTTTTACAAGAAAAAATACAGGATTTTTTGGATGGAATAATACAAATAATAGATTTGTATTTTGGAATAAAGTAATAAATATTACTCCAAATAATTATCAAAGAGCAACATCAAATATATTTGAAGTTGAAATAGATGCTTTGTACACAAATATTATTAAAAGTGATAATATAACTGGTTCTTCAAATACAGATTTATTAATACAAGCAGGTTCAAATGGTACATCTAATCTTAGTTTTATTGCAGGTAATGAAATTCATTTATTAAGTAATTTCGAAAAAATTGTAACAAGTGATTCAAATTATTCAACATATGGAACAACTAATTATATATTTGGATCACAATTAATCTCTGGATCTGGAAATTTTATTATTTTAGATAATAATAATAATTCAAATAAAATACAAATAAATCCATTTAATATATTACTATCACATATAAATAACATAAATTTAACAACATTAAATACAGGAAATATAAATATAACATCTAACAATAATATTAATGAAATATCAAATAATAATTATTTATTAACAACTACAAATGGTCAATATTTTGCAAATATTAAAACAAATATAATTAATTCTTCTAATAATGGATACATAACATTTTTATCTTCTCAAAATTTATTTATTCCTCCAAATACATTAAATCCAACTCCTTCTATAGGAGATTATGATATTAAAGCATATAATAAAATTACAGCTCAATCTAATAAATTAATTTCATTTAATAGTGTTGATTCTAATATTGTATTAACTACTTCAACTGGTAATATTTTTAATGAATCAAATTCAGGTATATATTCAATAGCAAAAAGTACACATACTATAACAACTATTCCCCAAGGAAGTATATTAATTAATGCTGGTTTAAATAATCCAGTAATTAATACACAAAATACTTTAATATTAAATTCTGGAAATGATACATTATTAAATAATAATAATTTAACATCTATAAGTACAAATACAATTAGAATAGAAAATAATAGTATAAATAAAACTGTAAATATAAGATCTTTATTAGGTTCATTATATTTAAGTACCGATAATAATTTACCAACATTATTAAATGGTTCAATATTAATTAAAACTGCTAATACATTAAATCCAATAATTACCAATGATTCAATAAATATTATCGCAAATGATTTAATAAATATATCATCAGAATCATCAAGTATTAATATAAATTCAAATTCCGGAACAAATATTACAAACGATAATTCTGGAAATATTACAATCAGAAATTTAATAAATAATATTAATTTATTAACTGATTCTGGAGGTATATTATTAGCATCACAAAATATAACACCTACTCTTTCTTCCGGTGCATTATTATTTTTAACTAATAATACAACATATATTGATTATGGTATTAATTCTATAGGATTTATATCAAATGGATTATATTCAATAACTTCTAATAATAGTATTAATATAATAAATCAAACTACAGGCTCTATTTTATTAGAAAATAAAATAGGAAAAATAACAATAGTATCTAATGTTAATTCAATATATTTAGGAACTAATATAACACAACCAATTCAATCTAATGGTTCTATATTAATTGGAACTTCTAATAATAGTTTAATTAATCCAGGAACAAATTCAATTGGAATATTATCTGCAAATAGTGTATTATTAGAATCTGAAACACAAGGAATAACTATACAAACAACAGATAGTAGTAATAATTTATTACCATTATCCGTAAAATCTATTGTACTTAATAGTAATGTTAATCCTTCAAGTTTTAATATTGTAAATAACAATCCTGTTTTAGGAGGTATAATACAATTAAATCCATCTTTGTATGTTTTAATAAATGGTAAATTAAGAATAGATACATTAGAAGGTTGTACTGGGTCGAGTACTATAAATATAATATCCAAAACTCAAATAAATAATACTTTAATTATTAAAGATAATTTTATTTTTTCTAATCCTTCAACAATTGGAGAATTATTAAAAATAACAGATTCTGGAAATTTAGAATATTTAATTGTAAAAAAAATAAGTTCTTCTAATGTTTTATTAAATATTGGAAATACAACAACAAATATAAATTTTAATATATATGGTAATACGTTATTATATAATGGTATAACACCAACTATTGAATTATCTCCATCTGGAATTTTAAATTTTTTTTCCTCTAATAGTTTAACATCTAATGGATTAAATATTGCTTATTTTAACGGAAATGTAAATATATCTGGTACAAGTACTGCAAATGAAATATTAATTAAAACATATAATAATGGAAGTTCAATAACACCACCTAATATTACAACTTCTGGAAGTGGAGCATTTTGGATAAAACATGAATCTTATTCATTAGATAATGGTATAGCAAATTATACTAGACCAATATATGGAGATTATAATTCAACTAGTTCTAAAAGTCATTATATTATGTTAATGTCTATAAATAATGGAATACCTCCTTCAACTACAACTCCAGGTCAAATACCATATTATAACCATTCACTATCTCAAGATTTTATTTTATCTAATCCACCAACTTCATCTGGTCAAATATTAAGTAATAATAGTGGAACTTTAATATGGTCTGATAATAATTTACAAACAATATATGATAATTCACAATCTATATTATATTCTATAAATTTATCACATACTTTAGGAAATCCTAATGGTATTATTATTAAAAATAATTCAGGAGTTACTATAAATAATGATATATTTGCTATAACTAATTCATTAAATAATATTAAATATTTTTCTATAACAGGTCAAGGTGATACTATTAATATTAATGCTGGAACTTCTACTTCTTCAATTAATAATACAAGTATAATAAATATAAATTCTGGAACTAATACAAATAATGGTGGTACTATAAATATTAATGCGGGTAATAATTTTACAAAACAAGGAATAATAAATATTATTTCTAATAATAATTTAAATGTAACACCTACTAATACATTACTTTCTGGAGATATAGGTTTAACTTCTGCAAATAATATTAAATTATTGAGTTATAATTCTATTAATTTAACTAGTACTAATAATTCCATTAATTTAACTAGTACTACAAATAATATTAATTTAACATCAGAAGGAACTTCGTCAATTATTGGAAATATTAATTTAATTTCTGGAGTAAGTAATAGTAAATTAGGAATAGTAAATATTATTTCTAATAATAATTTAAATGTAACTCCTACTAATACATTACTTTCTGGAGATATAGGATTAACTTCTGCAAATAATATTAAATTATTGAGTTATAATTCTATTAATTTAAGTAGTACTAATAATTCTATTAATTTAGCTAGTACTACAAATAATATTAATTTAACATCAGAAGGAACTTCATTAATTATTGGAAATATTAATTTAATTTCTGGAGTAAGTAATAGTAAATTAGGCATAGTAAATATTATTTCTAATAATAATTTAAATGTGACACCTACTAATACATTAATTTCTGGAGATATAGGATTAACTTCTGCAAATAATATTAAATTATTGAGTTATAATTCTATTAATTTAACATCTAAAGGTGCAACACCAAATACAACTATAACAATAGATTCAGGAGTAAATAATACTAATTCAGGTATTGTTTCTATTATTAGTAATAAAATAAGTACATCAACTCCATCTAATACTTTAGTAGCAGGTGATGTAGGTATTACAGCAACAAATAAATTTAATGTAGTTACTTCTGATATAACATCAATAACAACAAAATTAAAAACTTATATATTAGATACAGTAACTGTAAATTCTTCTAATGTTGGATCATTATCTATAGCAGGAAAAAGAATTATTAGAGAAAGATTGCCAACAATAACTGCTTTAGCGCCAACTGCAACTACTACAAATATAATATCTGCAATTAATGAAATAATAGATAGATTAATATTACATGGATTAATAGAAGCCACATAAAATTTAGAAAAAAATTAATTCATAGGATACCATTTATATTTTGTACAATTAGTATTATTATTATTATACCATTTATTATTATATTCTTTCATTTGTTCTGCCATTTGTTCATTTGTAATTTTTGTAGGATAAATATTCGTGCAAACATTAATTTTACAATTTTGTACTTTATAATTTTCAGTTAATGCATTTAAAATTTCTTTTCCATATTCATTAATATAATCATTCATATCAAAAGAATCTGCTAAATTATTATTTTTTTTTATTGAATTATAAATATTAGTTGTATTATTATAATTTGTTAAAAATCTACTATCAATTCCTTTACCAGGACAATTAATATACGGTCCTTTACCATTTGGTAATTTTATATTACTAAAAATATTATCAGTCATAATTTTATTTTATATATTATAATTTAATTATTGATTAAAAAATTTTCGAGATTATTATATAATTCTTGTTTTTTATAATTTTTTTTTTATTATTTGAATCTTTATAGTATAATTGTAAATTATTTTTTTTAGTTAAATTTATTAATTCTTGTAGCGTATAACATTCAATACTTTTTAAAGTATTATTTTTATTATTTTCTTCAACATAAGAACTATCCGTAGTTTCAGTATCATCATTTTCTTGAGTATTTTCTTTAGTATCTATTAAAACAATATTTTCTTTTTCTTTATTATTTTCTTCAATATTCTCTAAATTAGTATTTTCTTTAGTATTTACTAAAATAATATTTTCTTTTTCTTTTATATTTTCTTCAATATTTTCTTTTTCTTCAATATTTTCTTTTTCTTCAATATTTTCTTTTTCTTCTATATTTTCTTCAATATTTTCTTTTTCTTCTATATTTTCTTCAATATTTTCTTTTTCTTCAATATTTTCTTTTTCTTTTATTTTTTCTTCAATATTTTCATCATTTTTAAATTCTTCTATTTTATTATTTTCATCAATTATATTTAATTCTGTAATTTTTTTAATATAACATAACCCATTTTCACATATTTTTTTTTCATCAACATATTCTTGTATTTCATCAAAATTAGTTTTATTATTATTAACTACTAATTCAGAATTTTCTTTATTTTTTAATTGTGATTCTAATTTTTCTATTTTTTTAGTTTCTTTTTTAAAAGTTTTTTCTATTTCTTTAAATTTTTGTTTTGTTAAATTTTCAATTTTATTACTAATTTTTGAAGTAATATTATCTACTATATTTCTCCATAATGGTTTATATTTTAATATTAAGAAAATTAATATAAGAGCTATAGTTAAAATAATTAATAATTGAGTAATCATATAATAATTATATATATTAATCAAACAAAAAATATAACGCATAAATAAAATTGAAATTAAATAATTATTACATTATTAATTAAATAAAAAAAAAATAATAAAAAAAATGTTTTATAAAAATGGAAAGTTAATATTTATTAAAAAAAATATAATAGATGATCATGAAGAATCACAAGAATCATATATTTTAAGATGTATGTTTATTATTTCTCAAAATATTAAAAATGAAATAAAATATAATGAAATAATTAAATTATCTATAATATATGCAAATATAAAATTATTAAATTGTTCATATGATAAAAAAATAATAGATAAAATTAAATTATTAGAACAAAATATGTATTCCGAATAATATTTTAAAAATGAAATAATTAATTATTTTATTTTTTTAAATTTAATTTTTCATTAATATATTTTGTATTTATATCTTGAGGTCCTGAAACAATATTATTTTCTTTAAAATCTTTAAGATCAACTGGTAATCCATCAACAATTATAGGATTTACAGTACTTTGTTTATCTCTATCTATTTTACATAATGGAGATCTTATTGGTTTAGAATACCATAAAGTAGGAGGTATCATTGAATATCCATAATCATCTTTATCATATTGATAATTTCCTGGAATATATAAATTATTAAGATCAATATCTGAATATTCTATATTACTATCATAAGATTTTTTTAATTGTTCATTTACATATTCATCATCTAGAGGAACATTTTTCATTGATTTATCTCCAGCTTTTTTAAAATCTTCATTATTGTTTAAATTATTAGTTGTTTCTGTATTATTAATATTATTATTAATATTATTATTTGTTTCTGAGTTATCAATATTAGAAGATTTCATTGTATTATTATCAGAATTTTCGAATTTTTCTATTTTATTATTTTTTTGTAATTCACATATAGGTTTACATTGTTCATCATTACGTATAAAAATATATTTATCTAATGAATTAATTACTTCACTTATTAAAAAATGTCCAAATACTAAAACTAATGAAATTATAAATGAATATTGACTTGAAAATTTAATAGGCCCATACACTAATCCAGCATATAATATAATAAAAATTATTATATATATAAAATATTTATATACTTGATAAATATCTGTTATTTTTATTTTTTTTTTTTTATAAATTTAATAATTATTTGAATTATTAAATATTAAATAAAAATTATTTATATTTTATTCTTCATTTTCTTCACTCGTAGCTTCTTCTAAATAACTATCATTAGGAGTAAATGCAAGAGGGGATGTTTCAGTTATTTTTTTTTTATTAGAAAAATTATTTTTTTTTAAATTTTCTTTTTTTTTTTATATTTTCTTGTAAATTTCTGACATTTTTTTTTTAACTTTATCTATATTTATAGTTTTCAAGTTTTTAAGATTTGTCATTTTTAATAATAATAAACAACGTTTAAGGTCTAATTTTGGGTCATTAATATTTTTATATTTTTTATCTTTTTCTATTATTTTCATCCATAACCCAGACTTATATAATAATGCTTTTTTTTCATCAACATTCATTAATTTCATTATTTTTTTATTAACTTCTTTATGAATGTTGTATATTTGATCAGATATAGTAGAATCTAAATTATTTTCTCCCCCTATTACTCTAATACCAGTAATTTCTTTACTACCTCCTCCAATAACTTTATCGTTTTTTATTAAATCTATTAATTTTTCAGTATCTTTATTTTCTGTTTTTTCTTCTTTATTTTCTTCAGTATTAATTATTATATCATCTTCTTTATTTTTATTTTCTTCAGTATTAATTATTATATCATCTTCTTTATTTTTATTTTCTTCAGTATTAATTATTATATCATCTTCTTTATTTTTATTTTCTTCAGTATCAAACCCCATATCATCTTCTTTATTTTTATTTTCTTTAGTGTTAATTCCTATATTATTTTTTTTTTTTTTATTTTCTTCAGTATTAATTACCATATCATTTTCTTTATTTTTATTAATATTGTCAATAGTAAGTAATTCACTTCCAAAATCATAATTTACAGTATCGCTTACAATATTATTAACTAAATTATTTATTTCATTAATATTATTACTATTATAATTTTCTTGTATTGTAGTTATTTCTATTTTTTCACCATTTTTACCAAATCCTGTTACAGTTTCTAATTTTCTAATAACATCTCCTTTTTTATCTTTGATAACTTTTTCTTCTATTTTTTTATTTTCAATAATTTCTGGTTCTAATGTTTTTTTATTTAAAAAAAAATCATCAGATATTAATTCATTGTTCATAATTGTAGTGCCAATAGGAAGTTTAGGTAATTCAGTTAAATTTTGAATATAAACTCCATCATTATTTTTATGTTTTGGATTAAATCCATATTCATTAATTAATAATTCTGTTAATAAATGTCGTTTATTTTTTACAGAATAATGAATTAATGTATTACCATTTTTATCTTTTTGATTTAATAATTCATCTTTCTTTTTTTTATCCACATCCATAACTTTTAAAATACCAGTTACTATATCAATAATTTGAGTTTCTGATAATTTTTTATTTTCTGTTAATTTCATTAAAATATTTTTTCCATTCTTATTTGTAGTACAATATTCTAAATCAATATTTTTTTTTTTCAAATCTAAAAAATATTTAGTAATTTTATTATAATCAAAATCTTGCACAGCTAAAAAAGTTAATTTACAAATAGTTTCTTTATATTTTTGTAATTCTTCATTTATACCTCCTCCTAATACTGTATTATCTTCTATAATTTGTTTACTATTTTCATTTAATAATTCGGACATTTATAATAGATTACGACAATTTTCTCTAAAATAATATTCTTTTCTAAAATTATAACTAAAAATTGTAATATTTATTATATAAAAATGATAAACTTATTTATTATTCTTATTGTTTTATTAATTGGGTACTTTGTTTTTAATATGAATAATACTGCAGAAAAGTATACTGATATATTAAAAGAACAAAATAATGATGAAAAAACAGCTAATAAATATTCTTATAATTCAAATCAAAGAGAATCTAATGAAAATGAATGGATGAAAGATATGGAAAATTCTGGTTCAATTTTTGATAATCAAAAATCAGAAGAAAAAGTAGTACCATTAGAAACTCAAAATAATGATTTAAATGGAGAAGTTAATTATAATGAAGAAGAAAAAGTAAATGAATCAGATCCTCAAGTATTATATAATGTAGATAATTATTTGCCTCAAGAAACAAATGATGATTGGTTTGATACAGTAAAAGAACCAATTCCTATTGAAAAAAGAAATTTAATTAGTCAAGTAAGACCTATAGGTTTAGATACAATTGGTTCTTCAAAAAAAAATTGTACAAGAGATATTAGAGGTGAATACCCTAATGCAAAATTAGCAGTATCGCCTTGGAATAATTCAAGTATTGAACCTTCATTGCAAAAAGTTTTATTTTAAATAATTAATATAATTAATATAATATGTCAAATACAGATATTATTGAATTAAAAAAAATATCTAAAGAATATTTAGATAATTATTCTTCTATTTATGAATTTACAAAAAAAATTAAAAATATTAAATCAAAAAAAAAAAATGATGAAAAAAAAATAATTGAATTAATGAATAAAACTGGAGTTACAAAACTTAATAGTAATAATGAATTATTAATAGAATTAAAACCTCCAAAAATAATTAAAATTCCTTTAACATATGAATTAATAGAAAATGCATTATATGATATTGATTTTTATGATAAAAATACAAAATCTAAAGTAAATTTTTCTTATATTAAAAAAAAAATTATTGAAAGTCAAACTAAATCTATAACAAAAATTTTAGTAAAAGAAGTTTTATCTAAATATATAACAGAAGACAAAATAGAAAAAATACTTTATACAATATTTGATGAAGAGAAAAAAAAAATATTACCAAATATAGAATATTTAATTATTCAATTAAAAAAAATAAATTTATCTATAGATTTAATAAATAAAATAGAAGAAACAATTAAACATCAATTATTAGAAACTAAAACATGTAATTCATTAAAAATAAAATCATTAAAAAAATTATTATCAGAAGCTACAAATTTATAATAAATACAATATATATGATTCTTTACCATCAATTGTTAATACAGGTGATGAATTAACATATTTAACTTTTGAATTATATAAATATGGGTAATAATAATAATAATTTAATGGAAGATAATAATCATCTGAATCAGATGATGAAGATGAATCATAATATTTATATCTTTTTTTTTTTTTTACATAATCAGAATCATCAGAAGAATAGTCTGATTCTGATGATTCTGAATCTTTAGATTTATCAGAATCTTTAGATTTACCAGAATCATTTGATTTTTTTTTATTTTTTAAAGTTTTTTTATTTTTTTTACCTTTTTTTTTAATTGTTTTTTTTTTCTTAATTTTTTTACCTCCAGATACTTCTTCTTTAATATCATTTAATTTTTTTTCTAATAGTTCTTCTTGTTTACTATCGATTTTTATTTCATTAATTTTATAATTTAAATTACTTTTTGAAGTAGCAGTTTCTTCTATTTTATAATGGTATAATTTATTATTTTCATCTTTAATACTAAATGCATATGATTGAATAGGAGAATTAACATTTTCTGCAAATTTCAACCATAATTTATTTGCAGCTTCAATAGGAGTTTTTTCCTTTATATTAAAATTTTCTATTAATGGATTAATTAAACTATATTTCATTTATAAAATTGAAATAATAAAAATAGTAAATAATTATTAATTAAATATATTAATAATAATAATAATAAATGTCAAAAGTATTTTCAATAGTTATTTCAAACGTTAAATTGTTTGCTCAAATTTTTTCTGCTTTAAAAATAGATTTTGAAACTTTACATATTATAATATCTCCAGGATTTAGAGAAGTTAAGATAGTTAATGATGTTAATACAGTATATGATGAAAAAGGTAATGTAGTAGATGAAAGTAAAAAAAAAGATTTTCCAAGTTTAAAAATATCTGGAATTGGATTATCTAATACTGCATTTTTTTCAACATCATTATTAATGAATGAATTTAATTATTATGCATGTACTAAAGATACTTCTATTTGTATTAGTACTTCTGAAATGCATGCATTTTTAAAATTAATAGGAACAAATAAAGAAATAGAATTATATATGATAGAAAACACCGGTTTAGTAAATTTAAAATGTATTGATGGTGAAGTTACAAAATTATCAAATATTGCACTTATTGATAAAAAAATTATTCCAATGCCAAATAAAATGAATTATAGTGGAATAATTAAAATTTCTACAAAATGGTTTAAAGATGAATTAACAAAAATGAGTCATATTGTAGCTAATAATGGACATATTGAAATTACATTAACAAAAAAAACTATTGATTTTAAATGTTATTCTGAATCTAAAAGTGGAAATATAACAAGTTGCAGATTATGCGATTCTTATGATGATAAAGATAAAATATTTTATTTAAAATCTAAAAATATTAGCGATGATTATATTGTTAGTGCAGGATTTCCATTAAAAGGTTTAATGTTATTAAGTAAATGCAAAGAATTAAATGATTGTATTGATTTGCATTTTGGAGTAAATAATGATAATTTAACAATGCCTTTAGCTATTAAATATTCTATAATGTCAAATTCAAATATTATACTTTTAATATCTCCAGTTATTAAAAAGAAATAATAGATTTAAAATTTTATATTCTATAAAATTTTAAAAAAAATAAATTTAATATTTTTTATTACCAAAATTAAAATTTTGATATTTAATATGTTGGATTTCAAATTTTAAAAAATCTTTTGTATTCATTAATTTTTTAATTTTATTTATATTATTAGTATTTTCTGATGAATATATTTTAATTAAAACAAAATTATTTTTAGGATTAAATGATATTCCTGTAATATTATTGTTTAAAATATTATTTGTTGCATAATATAATGCAATAATAGTAAATAATTCATATGATATTGAAACATCTATTCTAATAGAATATACACTTTTATTTAATGAACTATCCCATGATGGATATACATTTTCATTCATTATATAACAATGATAGTTCATAAAATTATTACATATAACAATATGATTATTAATAAAACTCCAAAAATCATTAACAGTTTTAATTTTCATTATTTTAATATATGATTCATCACTCCAATCTTTATTACCAATTTCATGAATTAAAATATCAAAAATTTTATTATCTTTAAAATAAGTATTTTTAGCTTCTTTTAATTTTGATATGTTTTCATTTTTTTTATTTAATATTTCTTTTTGATTATGTATAATATTATTTATTATTAATTTTAATTGTTCTTTTATTATTTTATTATTTGCATAATTAAGTATTTTTTTATTACCACTATCATAAACTTTTTTAAAATTATTATCTATTATTTTTATTTCTTCATTTGATAATGGAATTTTAAAATTTTCAACACTATCTAATGTAATATTTGAAAGATTAATATTATCTTTAGAATATTTATTATTTAATTTTTTATTGTATTTATTTTTATTTATTAATTTGTGTGACATTTATTATGTGAAAATATTAAATATGTTTATATTTAATAATTAATCTAATAATTTTATTTTCATTTTTTATTCCATTTATATAATATTGAAGAATAATATGGAATATGTATTCTTTCATTATATTCATCTGTTGCTTTTTCATCTAATTTAGCTGTTTCAATAAGATAATCTTTAATATTATTACTGTTATTATTACTTAATAATATTAATTTAGTTATTTCATTTACTAATGTTAAAAATTCATAATTATTATCTTTCAAAATATTTTTAATATATATATATAATTCGCAAATATTATATTTATCTAAATTATTAACAATTTTTTTAGCTGTAGTAATAATAGAAATATTAGTAAATTTATTAACTAATTCAACTGTTATTTTTTTTTTATCATTATTAGTTATAAGTTGTAATAAATTTAATGCATATCTAAAATCACCATTAGTTTTTTTTGCTAATATTGTTAATGCATCATCATCATAAATAATATTTTCTTTTTCACATATATATTTTATTCGTTTAATAATACTACTTTCATTAATATGATTAAATTTATAAGTTATACATCTTGATCTAAGACCTGGAATAACATATTGTATTTCATTACATATTAAACAAAAACTAACATTGTTATTATCTTCTATTATTTTTCTTAATAATAATTGAGCATCTATTGTTGCTGAATCTACTTCATCTAATATTATAAATTTATAATTGTTATTATTAGAAAATATATTTTGGTATGTTATATAATTTTTAATTTCTATTCTTACTGTATCTATTCCTCTTGTATTTGAAGAATTTAATTCAAGAGCTAAATGGTGATTATCTTCTCCAAATATCATATCTAATAATGCATTAACAGTACTTGTTTTTCCAGTTCCAGGATTTCCATAAAATAACATATTTGGTAATATTTTTTTTTTTAAAAAACATTTAATATTATTAACTATATGATCTTGTGATAATATACTATCAATATGATTAGGCATATGTTTAACAATTAATGGAAGATTAATATTTTTATTTTCTTCTTTTTTAATAGATTCATTTAAAATTAAAATACTCATTGATATTTTTAATAAATAAAATATTATTTAATTAATACAATTTAATATTCAATTATTTAAATATTTAATAATAATTGTAAAATATATTAAAATCTTTAAAATAATGATTTTTTTAAATATATTATTATTATATTTATTAAAAATTAAAGTATTTTTGCATACAATATATAATTATTTAAAATGTAAAATATTTTATTTTAATACAATAAACATAAAAACATCTAATGGAATAAAAAATATTATCGGTTATTATTATTTAGGATTATTTCCAGAAAATATAAAATATACAATTGAAACTAGAATAAATAATTTTGAAAAAAAATATGATAAATTAATTTTTGATAATATTAAAATTAAAAGTTTAAAAAAAAAAGTTATTAAATATTATTCAAATATCGAAAATCAAAATAATTCAAACAATTATTTTTTAATAGATGCAACTATAAAATCAAATTTAAATACTTTAAATATATATAATATTTTAACTGATTATGAAATTAATAAATTTAATAAATTATCAGACATTTTATATTTTAATAATATAAAATATAATAATGATGATTTTATAAATTTAGAATATGAATATACTGGTACATTAATTGACGATTCAAATTTAAATTTAAATTATAAATTAAGTGTAATATTGAATAAATCTACAGAAGAATTATTTTATCCTTAATTTTTATTTTTTTTTTATTAATTCATTTAATAAAAATGAAAAATTGATTTTTTTACATTATAAACATAAATATTGTTATATTATATACTATTTTTGATAAATGAATATTAATACTTCTGAAAATATTTCATATATAAATTCTATAAAATTTGAAATTTTATCTAGGTTAACTATTAAAGAATATTCAGTATTTAAATTTAGTCCATCTGGAATTGATAATACAGAAACTTATGTTAATGGAGAAACTACAATTGGAGGATTAATGGACCCTAGAATGGGAGTATATGAAAAATCAAGCATATGTGCTACTTGTGGATTAACATATTTAGAATGTCCAGGTCATCCAGGTCATTTAGAATTAAATAGTCCAGTATATAATAAATATTACATAGATTATATCAAAGATATTTTTGAAGTATGTTGTATTAAATGTTCCAAATTATTAATTTCTAAAACTAATGAAAAAAAAATATTACAAATAATTAATATGAGTCCTGAATTAAGAATGAAAGAATTATTAAAAGTAACTAAAAATGTTAAGCAATGTTCTGAAGAATTTGGTTGCGGACATCCAAAAGCTAAAATTAAAAAAATAGAAGGAAAAAATAATAGATCAATATATTTAGTTGCATATTATGATATTGATACCACACA
>JACCDM011676782.1_pt1 | contig 16096 bp, 16 predicted proteins | sample 7445851 | NCBI WGS metagenome assembly JACCDM01 (sample SAMN15323438, study PRJNA562643) | freshwater metagenome | isolation source: river surface water | place: USA:Blue River Watershed | collected 2017-08-16
AAAACGGCGCGTTGGTGCATGAAGAATATTTCGCGCCTTACAACGCACAAAGTCTGACCAACTCTTTTTCCATGGCCAAAACCATCACCACTTTGCAAATGGAGATGGCCGTCAAGCAAGGCTTCATCAGCAGCTTTGATGCGCCATTGACTGAGCAAATCAAAGAATACGCTCAAGACCCGCGCGGCCAAAAAGCGACGGTCGCCCAACTCTCTGCCATGAAATCAGGCCATGAGTGGGATGAAAACTATTATTTGCCGCTCAACATGACGACCAATTTGTACTATGGCAAAGATGCGCAAGCGCTGGTGCTGTCACATGGGTTCGAGCGCGAACCCGGCAGTGAGTATGAATACAGCAGCGGCAGTACCCAATCGCTGGGTGCGTTTCCCAAGCGTTCCTCGCAGGCCAAAGAACCCGAGTTGACCATCAGTGAGCATTTGTCGCGCAGCTTGTGGCAACCCCTAGGCATGGAAAACGATGCCGTTTACACCATGGACAGGCCTGCCGCCGAGGGCGGCATGGAGCGCACCTATTGTTGTGTGTTTGCCAGCGCAAGAGACTTTGCGCGCGTCGGTCAATTGTTATTACAAGACGGTCAGTGGAACGGCAAGCAACTTTGGGACAAAGCGTTTATTGAGCGTATGCGCCAACCGGATTTACAACCGTTTTACGGTCATTCTCTCTGGATGGATTGGACTTACAAGCATCCTTTTTATTTGATGCAAGGTCATGAAGGTCAATATGTCATCGTGGTGCCGTCACTTCAATTGGTGGTGGTGCGCACCGGTCAGCACAGAGACAAAAAGCAGACCGGCCCTAACGGGGAAATACCGCAGGAGGTATACCGTTTTGTAGATCAGGCGGTGGCCTTGGTTCAAAAATGAAAGTTCATGGCATGGACGGGTGTTGAAACCCATTCGTCGCAAATGATTAAGCTATGGGTTTTTCCAGGAGTCAATGCATGCGCCTTGCCAACAAAACCGTTCTTGTGACCGCTGCCGGACAAGGCATAGGACATGCCTCCGTGCTTGCCATGGCCGCAGAAGGCGCGACTGTTTGGGCTACAGATGTCAATCCCGCATTACTCGATTCATTTGCTGGTCACGCCCATATTCACACCGCCAAGTTGGATGTGTTGGACAAAGCAGGCATACACGCTTTGGTCGCGCGCATTGACAAGATTGACGCGGTGTTCAATTGCGCTGGTTTTGTGCACAACAACACGGCTTTGGATGCCACCGACGAGCAATGGGATTTCGCCATGAACCTGAACACGCGTTCCCAGTTCTGGATGATTCAAGCGGTGTTGCCCAAGATGCTCGCGCAGGGCGGTGGCAGCATCATCAACATGGCCAGTGTGGCTTCCAGCATCAAAGGCTTGCCCAACCGTTTTGTTTACGGCGTGAGCAAAGCGGCGGTGATCGGTTTGACCAAAGCCGTGGCCGCCGACTACGTAGCCCAAGGCATTCGCTGCAATGCTATTTGCCCCGGCACTGTGGATACGCCCTCTTTGCAGGACCGCATCAACAGCCAGGCCGACCCGGTGCAGGCGCGCAAAAATTTCATCGCCAGACAGCCCATGGGCCGCTTGGCGCAGGCGCATGAAATCGCCCCCATCGTGGTGTTTTTGGCCAGTGATGAATCCCGTTTCGCCACCGGCAATGCGTATTCGGTGGACGGCGGCATGACGATTTAATCTGCCCCGGTCTCTTGAAATTTTCCGTCTAAACCAAAAGTAAGTCATACCAGAGTGCCTGCGGGGCTCTGGTATTTCATTCACTTGCTTGTTCTCAAGGAGATTTCAAATGGCTTATGCATTCGGACGCAATTTACTTTTAAATTCAGTCGGCTTTGACCGCTTGATCGACGCTTTCCAACAATTCGAAACCGGCGATCCGGCTTCCAGGGCGCAAACCTATCCGCCCTACAACATCGTGAAACAAAGCGAAAACAATTACCTGGTTGAAGTCGCGGTCGCTGGCTTTAAGCAAGAAGACATCGACATCACTGTCGAGGGCAACAAGCTCAGTATCTCCGGCAAAGTGCAAGGCAGCACCCCGGGCGATTATTTGCACAAAGGCATTGCCACACGCGACTTCAGTCACCAATTCACATTGGCTGAAACCGTGGTGGTGCGTGCCGCTGACATGCTCAACGGTTTGCTGGTGGTTCGTCTGGAGAACGTGATCCCAGAAGAAAAACTGCCGCGCAAAATCCTGATCGGAGGCACCGATAAACACGTGGTCGAAGAGCGTTTGGCCGCCTGACCTGACAAAGTGGTTTTCACCAAGCCTCCGGCTTCAAAGAGCCGGGGGCTTTTTTGTATGCCTTTGCATTGCACCGACAATCCTGCATGACTTCAACATTCTCAGATTTGCTGGCGCAGCGTCAGTTCATGCGTTTTTGGTTGGCGCGCATTTGTGGCATCTCCGCGCATCAAATGCTGATGCTGGCCATCAGTTGGCACATGTACGAACTCACCGGCAGCGCTTGGGATCTGGGGCTGGTCGGTTTGTTTCAATTCATTCCGGCGTTGGTCATGGCCTTGCCCGCCGGTCATGTGGTTGACCGGTTGCACCGTGGCCGCATATTCGCGACTTGCATGCTGGTGTTGGCCATGGTGGCCGTGTTGCTTGGTGTGGCGACATGGCGAGGTCAGGCCAGCCGCGAGTTGATATTTGCCGTGGCATGGGTGCTGGGTTTGACCCGGGCTTTTCAAATGCCGGCGCAACAAGCCATCACACCTTTGCTGGTGCCCAAAGCCTTGTTTCAACGAGCGATTGCGCTGAGTTCTACCGGCGTTGAAGTGGCCGTGATCTGCGGTCCTGCATTGGGTGGTTTTCTGTACCTGAGCGGCGCATTGACGGTCTACAGCGTTTGCACCGTGTTGTTTAGCTTGTCTATGTTGTTGACTTTGTGGGTGCGTTACGAACATGTGGTGCGGCACAACAGCTTGAGTTGGTCTTCATTGTTTGCCGGTGTGGCTTTTGTGTGGGAACGCAAAGTTTTGCTGGGCGCCATATCTCTCGATTTGTTTGCGGTGTTGCTCGGCGGCGCCACCGCATTGCTGCCTATATTTGCGCGCGATATTTTGCATGTCGGCCCCGATGGTTTGGGTTTGTTGCGTGCAGCACCTGCGGCGGGTGCTTTGTGTATGTCTGTGGTCATCACGCGTTGGCCGATCCAGCGCCACGTAGGCTACAAATTGCTGTCTGCCGTGGCGGTGTTTGGCTTGGCTTTGATAGTGTTTGGCATGTCAGACAGTTTTGTTTTGTCGATGGTGGCGTTAGCGGTCAGCGGGGCAGCAGACAACATCAGTGTGGTGACCCGTTTGACATTGATGCAATTGGAAACACCGGATGACATGCGCGGTCGGGTAGCGGCGGTCAATGGCGTGTTCATTGGCGCATCCAATGAACTGGGCGAATTCGAATCCGGACTGACGGCGGCCCTATGGGGGCCCGTGGTTTCAGTGGTGGCCGGTGGCATGGGCACGGTGATGATTGCCGCGGCCTGGCTCAAATTGTTTCCCGCCTTGGCTAAGCGCAATACCTTGTGAATCACGCACTACCCCGTACCCGTTAGGGGCATGTCCCTTAGCCAGTCCGGCTTTGGTCGCCTGATGCCAAACTTGCGTGTCTTCCAAGGAATCAGGCATGCGGTTCAACAAGCTTTTTTTCGCATTCTCAAGCGTCTGGCTGTGCTGCTCAGTCATGGCTGCCAATGACTTCAAACAAATTGAATACACGCCGCCTGAAATCGATTACGACGTCATTGGCCGGTTATGGGACTTCGTGAAAACCAACACCCAAGCGCCTGTGGATTTGCCGCCACCCAAATTGGTTTTGGACTGGCACGTGCCGCCTTTTGCACGCATGGGGTTTCAATACCCGACCGAGAAATTTCCTGAGTATCCGATGCAAATCAGCATCGCCCCGCGCACCATCGAGCAGTACAGCAAGGAAATGGTGACTTGGGGCGTGGGCCACGAACTGGTGCACTATGCGTTCATTCTGCGGGAAAACAGTTGGCAACGCGGACAAGCTACGTTCCAGGACCAACTCAAACACCATTGCAACCCCGAGTTCAAAGATTTGACCCGCGCGATTGCCGATGAAATATGGCGCATCTACCACAGCGACACGCAACGCGCGGCAATGTATGACGAGGTTGAAAAGAGTTGCTTCAACGAACCCAACCAATGAGCTTGGGTTAACCCTTGGCCAGAGAAAAACCCTTTAGAAAACGGGAATAGGCCAGAGCCCGGGTTTTGTTTGATTACTGCAACATGGCCGCAATTTCTGCGTGACCGGCTTCTTTGGCCATCTGTAGAGCGGTCAATCCGCGCTCGTCCTTCAGGGTTTTATTCGCGCCTTTGGATATCAAAAAACGCGTCGTCTCTGCGTGACCTTGACCCGCCGCCCACATGAGTGGCGTCAATCCGTCGATGTAAGCGGCGTCTATCAAAGCGCCTGCATTCACGAGTTGCTCCACCACCTTGGTGTGACCCATACCCGCGGCATAAACCAGTGCCGATTTGTGCAACCTGTCTTCTTCTTCAAGCTTGGCGCCCTTGGCAATCAACATGCTCACCATGTCAGCGTTACCCGAGTAAGAGGCTGCAATCAGCGGGGTGACTTTTTCAAGAGAAGGCAGATTCACATCTGCTCCGGCGTCCAACATCATTTTGAAAATTTCCATTTGGTTTTTTTCAATCGACATGAACAGCGAGGTTTTGCCTTGGCGGTTGCGTGAATTGGGTAATGCCCCACGCTGCAGGCTTTTCTTCACGCCCTCGACATCACTTTGGCGGGCGGCGACCAGCAATTGGGCATTGAGCGTGAACGTGGAGTCGTTTTGGGCAAAGGCGGCCGGGCTCAAGCCCACCCATAAAGCGAGTCCAATAGTAAACAGTCTGGTGTGGTTGATCATATTTGTCCTGGTTCTTTGGCAGTCAAATTGCAAGGCTTAGGCTGTCAAAGTCTTAAGGGTTTTCCCTTTTCGGGTGTTACAGCCTAGTGCAATGTCACACTGCGTGGTTAAGATGGGTCTATGGGAATTTTTCCTTGCGCGCGACTCCTGTTTTCACAGCACAAGGTTAGCGCAAGTTAAAAACCCAGACATCTGGACAAGGATTGAGGGTTAAATCTCGGTTTGTTTCTCAATCCCATCTGGTTTATCAAACATGGCCGCAAGGCTGAAGGAGCACACATGCACACATACGGAAAGAAAATTTCCCAAACCATCGCCTGCATCGCAGTCGGTGTTTTGTCAGCCGGGTTCGCCCAGGCAGATGTCAGTCAGTCACAATTGACTGCTGCTGACAAGGACGGCAACAACTTTTTGCATACCAATGCAAACTACGCGAACAGCCGTTACTACCCCGCCAAGCAGATCAACACATCCAACGTGAGCTCATTGCGTCCTGCATTCACATTCCAGACAGAAGTTTTGGAATCTATGCAAACCGCACCTATCGTTGTTGATGGCACCATGTACATCACCACGTCTTACAACCACGTCTACGCTATTGACCCAGTCACTGGCAAGCAAAAGTGGCACTACAAGCACAAGATGGGTCCAGTTACCACTTACTGCTGCGGTCCTAACAACCGTGGTGTCGCCATCATGGGCGGCCATGTGTTCATGGGTACCCTGGACGCTAAATTGGTCGCACTCGACGCCAAAACAGGCAAGCTGACCTGGGAAACACAAATCGCTGACCCAGAACTGGGCTACTCAGAAACCATGGCTCCTGTGGCTGTCAATGGTCGCATCCTGATCGGTACCAACGGTGGCGAATACGGTATCCGCGGTTTCGTGAAGTCTTTCGACGCTAAAGACGGCAAATTGCAGTGGACCTTCTACACCATTCCAGAAAAAGGTCATGAAGGCGTGTGGGCTGTCAACGATGCAACCGGTCGCAACATGAAGCGCGACATCGCTGCAGAGAAAGCTCAGCTGGCCAAGCAAGGCGGCGACTTCTACAAAACATTGGGCGGCGGCGTGTGGATGGCTCCTGCTGTTGACACAGACACCAACACCGTGTTCTTTGTGGTCGGTAACCCCAGCCCTGACTTGTATGGCGCAGAGCGTCCCGGAGACAACCTGTACACAGACTCTATCGTTGCTGTGGACTTGAACACTGGCAAGTACAAGTGGCACTACCAGTACATCGCTCACGACGTGTGGGACTTGGACGCTGTGTCTCCTGTGATCTTGACAGAAGCAGCTGGCAAAGACGGCAAGATGACCAAAGTGGCCATCCATGCTGGCAAAACCGGCCACGTGTATGTGCATGACCGCAACACCGGCGAGCTGATCCGCTTCTCTGAAGCCATGGTTCCGCAAGAAGGCCTGTGGACATTGCCTACCAAAGAAGGCGCCAAGATGATGTTGGGTGCTAATGGTGGTGTGGAATGGAGCCCAATGGCTATCAATCCTGAAGCCCGTCTGGCGTTCGCAGCCAACTTGCTGCAACCTATGACCTACCACGTTGAAGCATCTAAGTACCCCGGTGGCAAGCTGTGGTTGGGCGGTGCGTTCAAAACCATCCCTAGCGAGAAGCAATCCGGTCGTTTGTCTGCTGTCAATCTTGACACCGGCAAAGTGGCATGGAAATTCGACACAGACGAGCCTTTGATCGGTGGCGTGTTGGCTACAGCCGGCGGCTTGGTGTTCAACGGTGAAGCCAACGGTTTGTTCCGTGCCTTCGATGCCAAGAACGGCAAAAAACTGTGGGAATACCAGACTGGCGCAGGCGTGAATGCACCAGCCGTGTCATACACAGTGGGTGGAAAGCAGTACATTGCAGTGGCAGCTGGTGGTAACAACCAGATCGACGCCAAGCGCGGTAACTCAGTGGTAGTGTTCACACTCCCCTGAGCTGACTGAACGTTAGCCGAGGCCTGTGTGCATGCAAGTGCACCCAGGCCTTTTTGATATCAGAACTTTGAAATTTGTATGAAACCTATCTCCTTTTTTTCAGCAGTTGTATTCACGTTCTTGTTGTCTCTTTTTTCATTGAACAGCTTCGCGCAAGTGCCTGCAAAAGCAGCATCTTGTTTCGGCTGTCATGGCGTTAATGGCAATTCCGTGATGCCCAACACACCGAGCTTGGCCGGTCAAAACTCTCGATATATTTATTTGCAGTTGCGCGATTTCCAAGAAGGCCGCCGTGACAATGCCATGATGACGCCTATGACAGCCGGTTTGAGCCGTGACGATATGCGCGAACTGGCGGATTACTTTTCTAAGCAAAGTCTTACCAGCAAAAGCTTCAAAGCTGACCCGGAAAAAGCCAAAAAGGGTATGGCTAAAGCCGATGAAACTTTGTGTGCCATGTGTCATTTGGGTGAGTTCAAAGGTCAAAATGAGATTCCCAAAGTGGCAGGTCAAAATTACGATTACATAATCAAATCCCTCAAGGATTTCTAAGCCAAAAATCGCACCAATGATGCAGGCAACATGACCAGCGTGGCCAGCACCTTGAGTGATGAAGACATTGAAAACTTAGGCCATTACATCGCCGGTTTGAATTAATCTCCAAGACATATGTCGACAGCCCAAACCCATACGCCAGAGCCTGACGCCTACCGCGACCCCTGGCGCTGGGTTTGGATGCTTTCTTTGCTATCACCTGCTTTGGTCGCTACCGGACCGGTGCTGATATGGTGGTCCTCAGAGGTCACTGCGCTGTGGTGGCCTTTGCTGTTTTTATATGTTGCCGTACCTTTGGCAGATGCCTTGATTCCGCCTTCACGCAACAACCCGCCCGAATCAGCCGTGCCGCAATTGGAAAACGACCGTTACTACAGGTACATCACTTTTGCGTTGGCGCCTGTCTTGTGGGCGGCGTTCATTTTTGCTGCCTGGTTTGTCTCTCGCCATGATTTGCCTTGGCATGGCTGGCTGGCCATGGTTTTAGCCACGGGTGCCGTCGGCGGTTTCGGTATCAACTTGGCGCATGAGATGGGGCACAAGCACAACCGCCTCGAGCGCATTTTGGCTTTGTGGGTGTTGGCGCCGAGTTTGTACGGCCATTTTTGTATTGAACATAACCGGGGTCACCATGTGGAGGTGGCCACGCCGCATGACACAGCGTCCTCTCGCATGGGTGAATCTATTTGGCGCTTTGTCTGGCGCGAAATGCCCGGCGGTTGGTTGCGCGCATGGTCATATGAGCAACAGCGTTTGCAGCATTTGAACTTGCCTACCTATTCATGGCACAACCAGATATTGCAAGGTCTGGCAATCGGTTTGGGTTTGTGGCTCAGTCTGTGTGTATGGTTGGGGCCGCAAACAGTGGTGTTCTTGTTGTTGGTGGCTGCGTGGACCAATTTTCAATTGACGTCAGCCAACTATGTAGAACATTACGGTTTGAAGAGGCTTTTGTTGGAGAACGGTTCATTTGAACGTTGTCAACCGCGCCATTCATGGAACAGCAACCATGTGCTTTCGAATTGGATGCTGTTTCATTTGCAACGCCATGCGGATCACCATGCGCATGCCGCAAGACGTTATCAGGCATTGCGACATTTTGATGATGCCCCGCAACTGCCCAGCGGTTACGCCGGTATGTTTTTGGTGGCTTACTTGCCGCCCTTGTGGTTTGCTGTGATGAACCCGAGGCTTCTGAAGGCGGTTGATGGCGATGTGCAACGCATCAACTTCGAGCCTGCACAACGTGAAGCGTTGTGCAGGCGTTATGGATTGAGTTGACGACGGGTGCTTTTTTTTAAGTGAAGTGCTGCAGCCTTGTGGTCTACGCTCACATCGCTTGCGCGATATGAGCTTCGCCCCAAAGCCCAAGACCCGCTTCGCGGGTGCCGTGCTTACAGCCCGGCCGCTGCACGCAGCGCTTGGGCTTTGTCCGTTCTCTCCCAAGTGAACTCGGGTTCGTCGCGTCCAAAGTGACCGTAGGCTGCCGTCTTTTCATAAATAGGACGCAGCAAATCGAGCATTTGAATAATGCCTTTGGGACGCAAATCAAAATGCTCGTTCACCAAAGCGGCGATTTTCTCGTCGCTGATGACACCGGTACCGTGGGTGTTGACCGTGATGTTCATGGGCTTGGCCACACCGATGGCGTAAGCCACTTGCACTTGGCATTGCGTGGCCAAACCGGCCGCCACCACGTTTTTCGCGACATAGCGTGCTGCATAGGCAGCTGAGCGGTCCACCTTGCTCGGGTCTTTGCCGCTGAATGCGCCGCCACCGTGAGGGCAAGCGCCGCCGTAGGTGTCGACAATGATTTTGCGTCCGGTCAAGCCGCAATCGCCTTGCGGGCCGCCGACCACAAAACGGCCGGTCGGGTTGATCAGGTAACGCGTGTCTTTCAGCCATTCTTTGGGCAGCACGGGCTTGATGATTTCTTCGATCACGGCTTCAATGAAAGAGGCTTTCATCTTGGTCGGTGTTTCGCTTTGGTCAGGGCTATGCTGAGAAGACAAGACCACGGTGTCAATGCTGTGGGGCTTGCCATCCACATAACGCATGGTCACTTGGCTTTTTGCATCTGGGCGCAAAAACGGCATGCGGCCGTCGCGGCGCAGTTGCGCCTGGCGCTCGACCAGACGGTGCGCGTAGTAAATGGGCGCAGGCATCAGGTCCGGGGTTTCGTTGACCGCATAACCGAACATCAAGCCCTGGTCACCGGCGCCGGTGTTCAAGTGGTCATCGGAGGCGTGGTTCACACCTTGCGCGATGTCGTTGGATTGTTTGTCATAGCAAACCATGACGGCGCAACCTTTGTAGTCAATGCCGTACTCGGTGTTGTCGTAACCGATGCGTTGAATCGTGTCACGCGCGACCTGTATGTAGTCGACGTGTGCGTTGGTGGTGATTTCACCGGCCAGCACCACCAAACCGGTGTTGGTCAGTGTTTCGGCGGCGACGCGGCTGCGCGGGTCTTGTTTGAAGATGGCATCCAAAATAGCGTCAGAAATCTGGTCAGCCACTTTGTCTGGGTGGCCTTCAGAGACGGATTCGGATGTGAAAAGATAATCGTTCGCCATGTAAAACTCCTGTTGGTTGATGATGCGTTGCCAACACACAAGAGTCTGGCGAACGCTTTAGCAGATGGCTGATAAACAGCCGACTCTTTCGAGTGTGTCGCCCTGCAAGTTGCTTCATTAACTCAGCGACAATAGCTATTCTATTCAAAAATATTTGCTATGACTTTGTTGATCCGTTGGCTGTCGAATTTGTCTCTGCCCTGGATGCAGAGAATCGGCTGGCTGCTGGGATGGCTGACCTGGGCCTTATCGCCTCGTTACAGAAAACAATTTCGCGAGCAAGCCACTCAAGCCGGTTACAACTTTGCGCAGGTGAGGGCGGCGGTAGGTGCCGCCGGTTGTCAGGCGCTCGAATCTTTTCGCGTATGGTTTGGTGCCCCCATGCCTGTGCAATGGCAGGGCGAGCATCACATCACACAGGCTTATGAGCGCGGCAAAGGCGTGTTGTTCATGACGCCGCACTTGGGCTGCTTTGAAATCACCGCGCCTACGCAATCGCAGCGATTTGGCGAGGCACATGGTCCGATGACGGTGCTTTACCGCCCGGCCCGAAAACCATGGCTTAGGCAGTTGTTGGTGCATGCCCGGGAAAAACCTCATCTCAAAGCCGTGCCTGCGAGCATGGACGGCGTGAGGCAATTGCTCAAAGCATTGCGGCGCGGCCATTCGGTGGGTTTGTTGCCTGACCAGGTGCCGCCCGATGGCATGGGCATGTGGTCCAGCATGTGGGGACGCCCTGCTTACACCATGACCTTGGGTGCGAAATTGGCCATGCAAACCGGTGCCCAAATATTATTGGCCTGGGGTGAGCGATTGCCCGGCGGCCAAGGTTATTGCATACACGTAGAACCCATGCATGAAGCCTTGTCTGCAGATTTAGAAACTGCGGTTTTGCAAATCAACCAAGCCATGGAAAGTTTGATCAGACAATGCCCTGAACAATACCTATGGGGTTATGCCAGATTCAAGCGCCCGCGCCATGAGGAGTTGACGTGAACCCCTTGGCTTTGCTCATGAGTTGGGTGGGTTTATTGCCTTTGTCATGGCTCAGGCTATGCGGGCATTACACAGGGTTGTTGTTTTACGCAGTGTCTGCACGCAGACGTCATGTGGTGTTGACCAATCTGCAACTTTGCTTTCCCCACCGCAGTGAACTTGAGCGACAAGCGCTTGCCAAAGCACATTTCATTTTGTTAGGACAGTCGCTTTGGGACCGTGCATGGCTCTGGCATGCACCAGAAACTCAACTTGAAAAACGTATTCAATTCACCGGTGACTTTTCAATATTTGAAGACAAATCACCTCTGATAGTGCTGGCCCCGCATTTTGTCGGCTTGGATGCCGGTGGCGCGGCCATGACCGTGCTCAAACGCATTCCCATGGCCTGTGTGTATGTGCCTTTGCGCAATGCTTATGTAGAAGACTGGGTGATGAAGGGTCGCAACCGATCCGGTCGTGTGCAGTCGGTGCAACGCAATGACGGTGCGCAGCCTCTGCTGAAAATCCTTCGCGAAGGCATGCGATTGCATTATTCACCTGACATGGACTTTGGCATACAAGGTGCCGTGTGGGCCGATTTTTTCGGTGTCAAAGCAGCCACCACCAACACCTTGCCGCGCATCGCCAAACTGGCAGGTGCCAGGGTGTGTACCTTGGTCACCCGTTTAACGCCGCAAGGCTATGCCGTGGAACTGGGGCCGGTTTGGTCCTCTTTTCCCAGTGCAGATGTGCCAGCCGATGTCCACCGGATGAACCATGAGATTGAGCAACAGGTGTTGCAATCCGTCGAGCAGTATTACTGGGTGCACAAACGTTTTAAGACGCGGCCTGAGGGTCAGCCGCCGGTATACGCCCGGCGCTGATATTGGACGGGAAATGGGCCATTGCCAAATCCTGTAACTCGGTATCTTGCAATTTAGTCTTGCTCGCCAGTACCCATAAATCGAAGGCAGCCGGTCGTCTGGCAGATGCAATGGACGCAAAGCCTGCAGCTTTGAGCGTAGCCACCAAGACCTTTTGGGTGAAGCCGCAGCGGTGCGCCATGAAGTGGTTGCCTTTGGCGATCGCGGTTTGCAAACCGAACACCATATCCAGCGGACTGATAGGGCCTGCCGCAGAGTTGTAGGCCGGTTGCATCAATTTATCGCGGGCAATCAATTCCGCCACCGATTGCAAGTCCGGACAGGTCAACACCAAAAACCCTTGTTCGCTGAGTACACGTTTGAACTCAGACAGCGCTGCGGGCACTTCGTATGCGTTCAGATGCTCAATGTTGTGGCTGGAGTAAATCGCATCCATGCTTTGGTTTTGCACAGCTGTCATTTGGGTGATGCTGCCGATCACATCCGGTTTGACCTTGGGGTCGATGTCCAACCTGAGTTCGTTCCACTCGGGCGTGTTGAAACCGCGCGTGGTGGCATTTTTAAATTTGGTACCGCAACCGACATGTAAAAAAGTGGCCATGTTGGATCACGTCAAACTGACGAGCCCCGTCTGATTAAACATGGTCAGTTGTATACGGTATCAGCGGATCCAGTTTCCGATAAATTCAATGACAAGCTCAGGCTGTTCATGCACCAGCCAATGCGTGCCTTCATCCACTTTGTGCAATTCCAACTCTGGCACAAAATCTTCCAAGCCGTCAATCAGTCCCGGGGAAAGCGCCGTGTCTTGCATGCCCCAAATCACCAAGGTAGGCACCGCAATGCGCAACATTTCCACGGGTAATTCAATGGCAGATGCTGCCGGATCTTTGGCAGTGGCCGGGCGCAATGGCGAGGCGCGGTAATAGTTCAATGCGCCGTCCAGACCTTGGTTCCAGACTTGGCGGTATTGGTCTTTGGTGGCTTCATCCAGCCACGCATGCGGGCCGGTTTCTGCTCCCATGTTGGAAAAAAATGTCCACAAGCGGCGAAAGTCGTCTTCTTTCAGCAAACGGGCAGCATCGTCGCGAATCAAAAAATTCATGTAATCGCTGGACGATTGTTGTTTTCTGTCATTTTTCAGGTCGCGCAAAAACGTGCCCGGATGCGGCGAATTAATGATGGCGAGTTTGTGCATCAGCGCCGGATGCTGGTTCGCCATGTTCCAAGCCACTGCGCCGCCCCAATCGTGGGCAACCAGACAAGCCAGCGGACGGTTGCCAGAAAAATGCTGTGTCAAAGCGACGATGTCTTTGACCAGTTCTTTGGCGCGATAAGCTTTCACATCGGTTGGCGCAGATGAACCGGCGTAGCCGCGCATATTGGGCGCCACACACAAGTAGCCGCCGTGTGCTGCTTGGCTGAAATGCAGCAGCAATTCATCCCAGGCGAAAGCAGCCTCCGGGAAGCCGTGCAAAAACAGCATGACCGGTTGACCCGCTTGCCCGCTGACCCGGCAATCGAGTGTGATGCCGTGAGGTAATGAAACTATTTCGCTGCGAATCATGGCTGAACAACCGAGGCGGGATGGGTCCATTCCCAGAGCTTGAGGCTGACATCTTCAACGCCTTGTTTTTTCAGCGAGGAAAACAAATGCGCTTCGCCACCGCCGGATTGCAATTTGGCAATCGACAAAGCCTTGGCGGCTTCGCTGCGGTTGAGTTTGTCGGCCTTGGTCAGCAGCATGAGAAATTTCAGGCCTTCTTCGACTTTGGGACGAATGACTTCGAGCAAAATTTCGTCGAGTTCGGTCAAGCCTAGGCGCGGGTCACACATCAACACCACGCCTTTGAGGTTGTCGCGGGTCATCAAATAATTGCCCATCACGCGCTGCCAGCGGATCTTGTCGGATTTGGGCACTGCGGCGTAGCCGTAGCCCGGCAAATCGGCCAGCACGGTGTCGGTTTGGTTTTGGCGGCCCAAGGCAAACAAATTGATGTGCTGGGTGCGTCCGGGCGTTTTGGAGGCGTAGGCCAGCTGGCGCTGCTGGGTCAACACATTGATACAGGTGGATTTACCGGCGTTGGAGCGGCCGACAAAGGCGATTTCCGGCTGGTCATACGCTGGTAAATGGTGAAGTTGGGCGGCAGTGGTTAAAAAACGCGCCGTGTGGAGCCATCCGACAGCTTGTTTGACGCGTTCTTGATGGATTGCATCCACTGCGATAGGGGGGTGGGCCATGGTTATTCTTTGCGCGCAACCCGGTGGGTGCAGGCCTGCATTGTAGAATGGCGGATTGACTATTTCCTATTCAAACACCATGACTTTTTTTGTCCGACTGCTGTTGTCCGTCAGTGTGACGGGCTTTATCCTGAGCGCACACGCTGAAGGCGCTGCGCCTGCCAAAGCCGACCCGGCCAAGGGTTCTGCTATTTACAACGGCGTTTGCGCCAGTTGTCACGGTGCTGAAGGCAATTCAGCCATTCCCGTTAACCCCAAGCTGGCCCAGCAACACCCTGAGTACATCGCTAAGCAATTGGCCGAGTTCAAATCAGGCAAACGCGCCAATGCCGTCATGCTCGGTTTTGCTTCCGCCTTGAGTGAAGACGATATGCGCAATGTGGGCGCGTACTTGGCCAGCACCAAAGCCAAACCCGGTTTCGCCAAAGACAAAGACTTGGCTGCCTTGGGTGAAAAAATTTACCGCGGTGGTATTGCCGACAGACAAATCCCGGCTTGTGCAGGCTGTCACAGCCCCAACGGCGCTGGCATTCCTTCTCAATACCCGCGCCTGAGCGGTCAACACGCCGACTACACGGTGTCTCAATTGACCCAGTTCCGCGACGGTATTCGCAAAAATAGCCTGCAAATGGGGCAGGTTGCTGCTAAATTGAATGACCGCGAAATCAAAGCCGTGGCTGATTACATCGCCGGATTGAACTGATCATTCGTTCGTTCAAATCTAAAGGCTGGCCGCTTGCCAGCCTTTTTCATTTCAGGAGTGCATCGCATGCGTTTTCGTTCAGACGAGGGTTTTAACCACAAGGTGTCTAGCGAGATCACACCTTTGGCCGTGTACGAGCAGCGCAGAGCGTTTTTGCAGCAAATGCTGGCGGCTGGTTTGGTCGGCGGCGCCAGCAGTGCTTGGGCGCAGGCCGCGCAACGCCCGGGCAAACTCGCTCCGCTCAACAGCACCACCTCAACACTTGCGGGTGCCCAAGCCACAGACACAGTCACCCCCTACAAAAACGCCAGCACTTACAACAACTTTTACGAATTCGGTACAGACAAAGCCGATCCGGCTCAAAACGCACACACTTTAAAAACTCGGCCATGGTCGGTGGAAATTGAAGGTCTGGTGAAAAAACCTGGCGTGCTCAATTTAGAAGATTTGCTCAAACTCAGTCCCATGGAAGACCGCATCTACCGCATGCGTTGTGTGGAAGGCTGGTCCATGGTGATTCCCTGGGTAGGCTATTCGCTGACCGAACTCATCAAAAAAGTCGAGCCTTTGGGCAGCGCCAAATTCGTCGAGTTTGTGACGCTGGCAGATCCCAAAACCATGCCATTTGTCGGCTCACGCGTATTGACTTGGCCTTATGTCGAAGGCTTGCGCATGGACGAGGCCATGCACCCGCTGACGCTGTTGACATTCGGCATGTATGGCGAAGTGTTGCCCAATCAAAACGGCGCACCGGTGCGAATCACCGTGCCTTGGAAATACGGTTTCAAGAGCGGCAAAAGCATTGTGAAAATCCGCTTCACCGACAAACAACCTCAAACCGCTTGGAACAAAGCAGCCGCCAACGAATACGGTTTTTATTCCAATGTGAATCCGAATGTCGATCACCCGCGCTGGAGCCAGGCCAGTGAACGTCGCATTGGCGAGGGCAGTTTTCTGGCGAAAAAAATCAAAACTTTGATGTTCAACGGTTATGAACCACAGGTCGGTCAACTCTATGCCGGCATGGATCTGACCAAAAATTTCTGAACTCAATAGCCCATGCATTGGCGCCATTTGTTATTGCGGCCTCACGCAAAAACCTTGGGGTATGTCATTTTGGCGATGCCTTTTTTGTGGATGCTCTGGGCTTTGTTCAATGACGCCTTGGGCGCCAACCCTGCCGAAGCATTGAGCCGCTCAACCGGCGACTGGACGCTGCGTTTCTTGTGTCTGGTGTTGGCCATCACGCCGTTTCGGTACCTCACCCGAAC
>JACCDM010525222.1_pt1 | contig 16081 bp, 17 predicted proteins | sample 7445851 | NCBI WGS metagenome assembly JACCDM01 (sample SAMN15323438, study PRJNA562643) | freshwater metagenome | isolation source: river surface water | place: USA:Blue River Watershed | collected 2017-08-16
ATGTATAATAGTGGTGTAATCTGCTATTTTAATAGTACATTTCAATGTTTATTTTCCTGCAGCTCATTCGTTGATTATGTTATGAATGGCATGTATGATAATAATATGCTAGAATCTATTAAGTTATTATTGATTAAACATAAAAATGACAAAAACAATACAAGTTTAGATTTAGGATTATTTAATATATTCATGTCTAAGATTAAAAAAAAAGACATAGAACATTCTAATTTTGGATTTAATCAAGAAGATGTATGTGAATTGATAACTATATTGTTAGAAGTTATTGACGATAATTATATTTATTCTTTATTCTTACATAAATATAAATGCAATCTATTTTGTTTGGATTGTAGAAAGTCGAAAGAAGTTAAAGAGGATACTGGATTTATTTTTGATGTAAATGTAAAAGATATTAATAATAATTTTATAAAATCTAATATTCAAACTAATGAATCAAATCTTACTAAATATATTAGAAATAATTATTCACATTGTTCCGGAGTTAAATGCGAGAATTGTAATTCTTTAAAAATTATAAAAACTAATAGATTAATGAATGTACCCACAATAATATTAATTTCTTTCGACAAATACGAATCTAAATATCTTTATAACTATCCATCGTCAGTTGATTTTATTAATAGTGTTAAAGAAAAAAATAAACATATGTTTAGTATTGTATCTACCATCCATCATAATGGTACAAAGAATTTTGGTCATTATTATGCAAAGTGTAAAAGAGGTGATAATTGGTACAACTGTAACGATATGGGTATAAGCGATAATGTTGATATTTCGCCAGAACAAAATGTTTATGTCGTCGCATACCACTATTTAAACACTATAGAATATTTCTAATAATTAGGTGCCGAAGTAATAGTTTTTACAATAATATTCATACCTTCTACAACATCTTTATTCAGATTCATATATCTATATTTTTTTGCAATCCCAGAACAAGTTATATTCATACCGATAAAACTTTTTTCGCTATCAATATATTTCAATATCAACTCATCTTTAATTTTTACATTTTCTATATTCATTCTAAAAAAGTATAAGGGTTTATCCTGCCTATTTATCATTTTATTTAATTTATCTCTATCATCTCCTTTAACTTCTAATACTATGTATTTTTCATTTGCTTTATATACAAGTCCCGAAACATTAAAAAAAATCATATTTGTATAAATTTAAAGTAAATGTATATAAGATATTATATTATCTATAATCTAAATCCTTTTATTCTTTTAGGTACATCATTTTTAGTTATTCTTTTTTGGTTAAAATCATGAATACTATTGTGAATCATTTCGTTTCTTTTAATACTAACAATATTTATAAATATACTATAAGCTTGTTTCAGTAAATTCTTTAATTCTTCCCGATTCACATCTTTTTTATATTCTAACGACATATAATCTTTCATTACACTCGTGATATCTTCTTCCGAACTGTCTATAGAAATAATACCTTCTGACATTTTACTTCTAATATTTTGGATCATAGGCGTTAAATTATTTTGATTTGACTTAAATATGATTGAATCAATATTCTTATCTTTGCAAAATTTAATAAACTCATTTATATTCTTTTCATAATCTATATGTATCGCGTTTAACATTTTAGTCAGATAAGAATTCTTATTCTTGCAATACATTTTAGTTATATTTAAAGAAGTCTTTTCTATTTCTTTAACAGAATCCTTTGAATACTGGTCAACGGTTTGTCTGAATTTAATATCCATAACTATTCTTTCGACTCTTTCAATAATTATTTTTCTATAATCAACTGTAGTATCTATGCAGATATCACTATCATCGTACACGCCTTCTTCTCTATAGTCTACCATTATTCCCAATTGTTTGTCTTTAGAAATAATAGACTTCTTTTTATCATTTATTAGTCTGTCTGCATATCTATAAACAGATTTATAAACATTAGCTAAATCCGAATAGCCTCCGTTCCATTTAGTGGCGTATTCTTTAATAAATTTTCGACATACTTTCATAGTTTTGTCATCTTCTATTTCCATAGAGAATTCTACTTCTTCCCACTCAGAATCGCATTTTTTATCTGAATATACATGAAATTCATCATCGTAACTTATTAATCTAGCAAACTGTCCAGATATCTGTTTTTCGAAATAATAATCTAAATCTATCTCTAAATTATTTTTTTGAGCATATTCTATATATTCCATTTTATCTCCCTTCTTAATATCGATCTTTCTTCCTTTGAAATCATACAGACGCATAGGATCTGTAATTTTTACAATAACATAGTTAAATCTTTCATACGGATCTGGAGGATCTCTTCCTTCGCTTAATAGTCTGTTTACATATCTAATAAGTGTTTGATTTTTTTTATTTGGCTTCCACAAACCCGTTTGAATAAATTCTTCCATTTTCCATTCTCTAGAATATAGATAATCTATTTTATACATTACTAATTCTCTTAATGTTTTATAGTTAAATATATTCATAGTTTCCCACATTAATTCCATACAAACAATCTTTAGTAATTCAGATATACCTCTTTTTTTAACTTCTAATCCCTTAATGAATATTTCTTCTGGTGAAAAGTTTACAATACCTTCGTGCGCAATTCCATAGTATTTTTTCCTTGCTAAAAATACTACAGGATATAAAACCTCTTCGTACGCCATTTTTAAATATCCAGTCCCATTGTCTTGCCGCAAGAAGTTATTAACAAGAATTGTCATTTCTTTTACCATTTTAAATGTTCTATCGACTAAAGCAGTACAATAATCTTCTTTATATCTCCTTGTCTCATAATTAGTTAAAAGATATGATTTGTGTATATCTATGAATGATTCGTCAGAAAACGTAAAATAAAGACTGTCAGTATTATGTACAACTATCTGCCCAACGCCAGCGCCAAAATGATGAGACTCTGTTTCTAAATCATATACGTAATCACATTTTGAATTAATCTTTTCAATATTTATAATTCTGTAAATATCTTCACTTTGATTATTTTTTGTAAACGAAATTGTATATATATCAGATTCTCTCTTTATATTTGTATTATATCCTAAATCATGTAATAATATTATAAGTCCTTGAGCTTCTATCTGGTCTTGAGAACATAGTTGATTGCCATGATTTCTTAAATAATATTCCTTTAAGAAATTAAGTTTACATTCATAAGTTCCGTTCAATATATGAATAGGCACTCTTTTATATTTCTTACAACTTTCTTCTATAGAATAAATATTAGTAAAAGTTATAATTGAATCATTTTCTTTCAACAATTTTTTTGTAGAACTCCAATGTAATAATTCTGTACCAATAATACAATCCCCTGGTGCTATTTTTTGTTTATCAATATTTAATAATGAATGGTCTTTTGTTACAATAACAGACCCAATATGAGTAGTTATTCTATATAATTGTTTATCTGTTTTATGTCTGATAATTTTGATTATTTTAGACCAACCAGAATCAGTAATGACTTCTAAATTTAAATGAGTTGAATCGATAATTTCTTTAGTACCTGTCCTTTCATCAATAACTGCTGGCATTTTTTCAGCATTTAGAACAAATAATTCTTCTATCGACAAAACATCTTTTAAATTATTTTGTTTAATAATAATCGGAGTTTCTCCTACAACGGAGTCCCCATAGTAAGTTTTACATTTTTTATCTTCAATAAACTTTTTAACCTTTCTTAGATTATATTGTCCTGCAGATGTAATCCCACCAGCCAACTCTAAAATAAACAATGGTGAATTTTTATTACCTAATTCTCCGTAAAAACAATTCATATACACTTTAAGAGCTTTTTGTTTAGTGTCGCAATATTGTAACTGAAATAGACAGTCTTGATATTCTGCATTATCTTTTAACTGATTCGTGCCAGCAAACTCTTTTTCCATATGTTCTTTTTTCTTTTTGTAAATAGATAAATATTTCTTCATTTCAAACCTCTGTCTGAATAATTCTTTCAAAATCTCTGGATATAATCCGAATCTGGTATTTCCGGTTTGAATGCTTTCATCATGTCTAACAGTCCATCCTATAATATTTTTAGATCTTTTATTTCCATATGAGTCTTCAAAATTATATACGAAATCTATTTCATGCAAGTCAAATCCTTTCTCTACGAGATTATTCTTTCTTTCGACATCTGTTATTAAATATTCTGGGGACAGATTATAAGCCATAATTAAAGAAGGGTATAACGAACTATAGTCCAAAGCTGTTACCGGATTGATTCCATATTTTGCTTTTTCTTTTATATAATCTACATATTTATTTATGTATTCAGACAAAAGTGGACTATTATCTTGCGACATAAGAGTATAATACTATTCATACATATTCTAAATTCAATTATTTCAAAAAAAAATAAGTATAAATTTGATTGTATTTACTAAAATAAATTAGTATTTAATCAAACTTGCATCTTTTTGTATATAGATAGCATCAAAGTTATTATCGATGATTTCCTGACCCTTTTCTATGATAGTTTTATCTTCCAATCCCATTTGCTTGCAGAACTCTTCAAAGTTCATAATAGGATTTACTAGGCCTCTTTTTGGGTTCAACACTAATGCCCCCGGATATTTTCCATCCATTTTGTCTTCCTCTTTCTCTTCTTTCTTTATACTATTATAAAACAGATTTTTATCCAAAGCATGCGATACAATTAAATTTCTAACTTTACATGAGTTAGCTCTGTAAAATGCGTCAAACAGACTTGTATAAGAAAGTAATCCAACCGCTCTTTTATCTTGAATAATATTATTTTTGTGTGCTAATTGATGCAATCTAAAACAATCTACATAACAGTAATGTGCTACTTCGCCTAATCCGACGTAATCTTTTTCATAAAAGAATTTGAATAATTTTTTAATTGGCATATCGTCTTTAGAACCTAATTTATATAGACTTAGATAAAATTTAAGAGATGATTTACTTTCTGTCGGGTTTAATTGCATGAATATAATTCGTAAATCAAAAGCAATATAACCTTGTAATCTAATATTAGACATTTTTTGATCAGTCATGTCGGCTGAAATTTTTACAAAATCGCAAACATAGATGTATTTATCTTTATTCACATCTTGCAATTCATAATTTGAAAGAGTTTTAATAGACATATTTTTCAACATATCGTCTAACACATTTAACAATTTTGCTTTCTGATATATATTCGGCCAATCGAATCCAGATCCATTAAATTCATAAATATAATCTGGTTGGATTATTTTAATAATATAGCTAAATACTAATAATATCGTAGCTTCATCCGCACACACAACAGTTATGTAGTCTTCGTGAGGTTCACAATCTACTGTTATTAATGATAAATTTAAACAACTATTAGGATCATTAATGAAATGAAATGTCATTCCGATATTAAATATTGTGTCTTCTAAAACATCTCCTCTCGGAATACTTGTTTCCCTGTTAGGATTCAAAATGTCAAAATCTGAAGAATACTGTTCAATATCAAAAGCCATAGAAATGGTTTTATCTTTTCTAAATAAGTCTTTAGAATAACCAAAAGTGGTATCTTCCTCATTCATTACTTTCATATCATCAATATTTACATACAGCACATATTTACTTTTATACATTGTAGAATCTTTGTCTACAGAATAATTACTAAGTACTGTCCATCCAGACAAAGCTAGTTTATATTGTCTTGCGACTACTCTATAATAAGAGCTAATATCATTATTATATGTCTGAATATTTTTCTTTGTTATATTCAAAATAAACTCTTTTCTATGATATAAATTCTTAAAGAAGATACGAATAAATTGCGAATTACTTTCTGAAAATCCGATAAGTTTTTTACCTTCTACTAATTTAATTCCTTTTACTTCAGGTGCTTTATTTTTTAACTTTTTTAATAATTCAGAATCACTTAGCAATTGCTGAATTCTTTTTGTATTCTCTTGTTTAGATATTTCTTCTAAATACTCAACATCTACAGATGGGTAAATATTTTCTACAATAACAGTAGTTTTACTTCCACAAGGAGTTATCCCGTGTATAATTAATTTGTATTCAGAAAATATAGGAGATTCATTAACATCGTTAAATAATACCGGTATATCTCTGTTACGTTTAATCATATTTTTTGTATAAATAGTTTCTTCTTTATCTAAATAATGATCACGATTAAACAATCCTTTAGATAATACTTTTTCATAATTATTTCTATCGACTGTAATTTTGTTCATGATGCTAATGCTGAATTATACTATACAAAAAAATCAATTTTAATATACTTAAATTTCAATAAAAACAATACTAAGATTACGCAGATTCGAATACAAAATCTCTAAATGTATTTGAAATGATCTGAACAAGATCTACAGAATTATAAATTGACTTTGGTAATAATGATGTCAATTCAATTAATTCAATATTATATCCGCGTTTACGATATTTATCAATACGTTCTAACGTATAATAATCTAGTTTAGATTTAATATGTAGACTTAATTTTTCATGTTTACTAAATACAGCTTTCGGATCTGTGATAGTAATATTCTCTCCATTCCAATAATTTTTATTAATTGATAAATCAAAATCTTGAATAATGTCAATATAGTTATGACAGATGATCAATTCAATTGTTTTACTGTTTTTATCATTACAAAGCGTAAATACATAATTAATACCACGCATCCCTCTATATAAATCATTCATAATTTTATTTTCGTCAGATGTCATTAATTTAGAAATTTTATAATCGGTATTATTTTCAATAAATTTATAAACTTCAGGACATATATCTAAAATAGCGTTACGAATAGTTTCTGTATTAAAACTAGCAAAAGATAATTGTATATCCGAATTAATGTAAAGATCAAGATCTTTAATATCGTAATCATCATTATTAATAGATTTTAATACTGATGAACCAGATAATACAATATTATGTTTGTTAATAAGTTCATTAAATTGTTCTACATTTGCAATAAACTCACTAATAATTTTATTAATATTGTTGTTAAATTGGTTAGTTTTAAAGGTATTCATGTTTGTTATGTTATTTTATAAATATAAAAAAAAATCAATTTTTTGTGTATCAAATACATTGAATCAAATATCGAATCTAATTTTTTAGGTATTTCTTCCAGAAATTGAATTTAAACATATTTAAAATTATTTGAAACACGTTATTTTGATTATTATCTAAAACATCTCTTTTAATATAATTGATCATTTTTTTTTTATGGTTGTAATCTTTGAAAAATGATATAATCAAATCAAACATTTTTCTCATTCCCTTATCATTAAATGATTTAGCTTCAAATAAAGTATCATCAATCAAAACATTGAATGCTCCTTTATCAGATTTTTGAAATTCTATGTTATTATCAATGCATATATAACTCATAATATAAGTTATAATTTTATTGAATACTTCTCTAGAAATATGAGTATTGCCTATATAGATTCTATATTTTTCTGAATACTTTAAATATCTTTTAGTAAAGTTGTTAAATTCATAAGCATTATGTAGAATTCTTCTATAGAAATGATCTTCAGTCATATAAGCTGACTTAGATTCAATAGACGAATAATTAAATGTTTTTATTTCAAACTTTGTTGATTTGTCTAAAGAAGTATTTAATTTTATATAATTCTTAACAATGTCAAAATCAAACACATTCTTTAACAAACTTTCAATGTCATTATTAATAATGATAATATCTAAAGACTTTCCTTTAATATTTTTTAGCGATATAATTTTATCAATATGTTCTTTCAAACTAAAATATATATGAAATTCATTTATATCGTTTTTAATATCTTCTTCCTTCTTTACCAAACTATTGAATATTTTATTCTTTCTGTCGTCAGAAAAATTAGTTAAATAACCTGCATTTTCTAATTCCGTTATAAATAAATTAGCTTCCGTTTCGGACATTATATTTTCAACATATATATCCAAATCATTAAATTTGTCTAACTTCTCCTTATGAATTAATTTTAAAACAGAAGAACCACTAAGATAAGAATTCGAAGGTAGATTTTGTAAATTTTTAAAGCCATATATTTCCATTAAGAATTTAAATGCTTGGTACATTTTATGTGATGATTCTATAGTTGAAAATGACATGATTAGTGAAGAATTAAACTTACTAATACATTTAAAAATCAATTTTATTTATTTGCATATCTAGCTATATATCCGGCTAAGTTATAATCAGATTTTTCTTAGTAAATGTCTTAAATAAATCTTTCATAACATTCATACTATAGTTATCGCCAGCTATATAAAATCTACTCATATATTTAACTTTATCATTTAAAGAATTTGTATTCATACAAACATTAGCATAATGCTAACTTTTGTTTATGTTGATTTTCGTTAAAATAGTATTTATCGTATATAATATTAATTTCGTCTATAGAAAATTTATCAATATCATATATCGATTCTTCAAATATAGTATTTGATAGAATTAATAATACGTTTTTAGGCATTATAATAAATATAATATTATAATATACTAATACAGTATAAAATGTCTAAGATTTACCCATCTACATATTTTAATAATGAAAAATCGTTTACTTCTATAGCAGTACAGCCAAACTCTATACAAAATAGTCAAAAAACAGAAGATGTTGTCAAACCTTCTAATGTTAAATTATTTAATATCATTCCCGTTAATAAAAGAGAGTCTCATGTAAATCGTAGTAATAGTTTTAGTTCAAAAGCTATTAGATATTTTAAAGCTGATGAATATACGACTTACGATACTAAGTTTTCAAAAGCTTTAATAATGATATCCATACTTAATATGATAATGTTGGCAATCTTATTAATTTTTATATTAATAAACGTAACAAAAAAACCTATTAATATGTATGTGTTAGATGATTTAATCACTGATGATTTTAAAGAAAAAAATAAAGACTTAAATGCTCTAAATATAGTTTCTAAAGTCAATCAATGGTCATCTATAGCTATAGGTTCTGCTACATTTGTATGCTCTATAGCTCAATTTTATTATGTATATCAACATAATGATTTTAAATCTAAACAAATTACACAATAATTTTGTTGAAAACAACAGAAATATATTTACTTGTTTCGCTTGCCGTTAGAATAAATAGTCTTGTATTTTCGTCCATATCTAATTGATATTCAACAAGTTCTAATTTTAAATCTTCATTTTTTAATGTGTTAAATACTAAAAGAGCGGACTTCATCATGTAAGAAATTAAGTTGATTGTTTCTTCTTTAATCTCTTCAGGCAAATCTAAGAAAGTGCTGATATTTTCGTCATATAACCCGCTATCATTAAATGATTTCATAATATCATAATCATCTTCAACAATATCTAGGCAGATATGAACAATATCTTTATTAGACTTTGTAATTTCAATATTGCCAGATTTTTTACTAATATCAATTCCGAGTTTATTACTAAAGTCAAATCCTAATGTATGTTTTAAAAGTTTAATTACAGGGATCAATGCTAGAGATTGGGCATTTTTTACTGCATCTTTTAATTGAGATTCTAACTCTTGTTCGCCTAATTTATTTTCCGCACTCATAATATATACTATCTATTATTCATTATTTTTCTAAATACAATTAAAACAATAATATTATTTGAATTTAAATCTTTGAAGATTATTGATAAAATCTTTATTAATCTCTAAATCATTGACGTCTTCCATTTCAATATCTTCTATTTCATTGCTGTTATCCTTTATACTATTATCACATATAAAATCCTTGATCTTATCTTCATATACTACTTTAAAGAATATTCTCATTATAATTTCTTGTTTTCCTTCAAAATACTCAAATCCCTTAATTAGTTTAATATCTTTACAATCATTAAATGCTTTTTTTAATCTATTTTCAACTCTGAAAAAATCATCACACTCCAGAAGAAACATATAACGAGTCCCATTCCCGTAACTACGTAGACGATTTAGATTGTCTTTAGAACTAATACCTATTTTATATCTATCAGTACCTACCAATTCAGCTGGCTGTAATAGATATATATATCCCATTTTGTACCTGTTTAATAACTGTTGAATTACATATTTAATACATAATATAATACAAATAAAGTATTCGAAATGGATGAATTGACTTGTTATAGAAAAACTCTCAATGGTCTCTATTCTTACGACTCTATTTATTTAAATGTTCCGATTTTAGATTTTATCAAAGAATTAAATTTATCAGAAGATAAACCAAAATCTCAACTAAGAGAAAAAACATATACTTACGATATTTACACTACAATAGTATGTTCTGTGTGTGATTTATATCTTAGTAACCGAGAAGATATGACTTTGTATATACGCGGTGGATTAGATTCTGAAAAATACGAAAAAAAAATACACGAAGATTTAATTAACTTATATTTATCATATAAGAATACTTCTGACGATAATAAAAAATCAAAAGGATTCTATTTAAAAGACGTTACTAACGAAAATAGAAATGATATTTATACAACATATGTAGAGAACTTGGACGAAATGTTTACACAGATTTATACAAATTATATAGATATTGTATTAAAAAAAATAACAGAAGCTATTCTTTTAAATGGAATCTCTAACATGTAACACATGATAAGACCCAGAACGACAGTCTACTTCTTGTAAGTATACATCGTAATAAAACGTTTGACCGTTTTGTTCAAGGCCCTGGCATCCTTGAATTCTCCAATAGCCATAGATTTTTTAGGTCTTTTAGCATCTAGAGATTTGGCAAGGTCCAGTAGCCCATATCCATAACGAATAACCATGTCTTGGTCATTTATTCCGGACACCAAAATCGTTTTGATAGTCTTGCTATATTCAACATTGATCATTGAGGTGAAGTACGTTGGGAGATTCATGATGACTTATATGATATACGAAAATTCAACTATTTTAAAAAAAGATAGTCAGCTTATAATGCTGACAGTTGGGTTTGTTGATGATATTGATAGGTTTTGTTGATGAGAGAGATTTGTATGCCGTGCCCTAATGGGCGTTAGGCAACCCGTATAATACATATTACGGGTGTTCTTTCATACTTATAAATGGTAGAAAATCAATTTTTTTTTGTATTTAGATGAGTTTAAAAAAAAAAATAATGTATATAAATGTAAATTAAAACTTATTCAATTATAGCATCTTCTGATAACTCTTTGATATATTGTTTATATTCAATTTCAGATTCTTTAATAGTATTTTGTAATTCTTCTACTTTTTTAAACATAGGTTCTAAATTTGTAATTAGTTCTTTATTTTTAGGAATTTTAATTTGTAAACTTAAAAAGTTTTCTCGTTTAATTCCTTTTTGAGCAGACCCAGTTGCTAAATTATATATTTTATCTTGATTATTGATTAACCAAATATTGATATAATTTTTTAAATTAATATCAATATATTCAATAACCCATCCATGGTGATTTAAAAAGAATTTATCCTTTTCAAATTTAACACAGTCATTAGAAACTCCGTCTTTATTTATAATTAATGAATTTTCATTATTATATTTATTTATATAATTTGAAATATTCCCTCCTCCATATACAGGATATAATCCGGGAATCATTTTTTGTTTTGTTATATATCAGATACGGTAGATATTATTTAGAATGTGATAAAAACGGTAGTGATGAAAAGGAAGTAAACAACTTATTTGAATTGGGTTATATGAGAACAATGGATGTAGAAAATAAAGACGAATGGAAATTTAATTTTGATTATACCATGGCACTAAGTAATGATTTTCAAACAAAAAGAGTTATCGACATATTGGATTATAATACGGTGGATAAATTGATGGAAAGTTCTGGGGGTAAATTTAGAAAAAACTGGTTATATTAAAAATGTATGACTTTTAAAGTTGATTTTTATATAACTCTTATAAAGTGTAATATAATAGAATTATTTTAAATAAAGAAGATATGGACGATTTTTACAGTTTAGATATGGCTAAATATATGTTTCAAGATAAATTTAAATACTATTTAAAATCAAAAATAATGACTACTCAAATGTCGCTAGAATATATTAAGAGTAATTTGCATTATTATTATACGTTTAATAGCACCATATATTTATTGATAGAGTATCAAACTTTAGATCATCATATAATGAATTCAATATCAGGCCATTATATTAATATCTTTAGACAAACAAATAGCATTAAGTCTATGGAAATGTATAGTAAAATAGTTAATCTTATTATATTTCATCACAGTGTAAATGACACTTTTATTAGAAATCATTTTGATGTTATCGACACAGATAGACTATTAAGATACCAAGAAATTAGTGGGGATATAATCCATGAATATTTTAATTCATTTAACAAGAATATATTAGTTCAAGCTCAAACTTTATCTGAATCGTTTATATTAGATAATTTTGACGTTTTTGATAAATCATTAATATCTACACATCAACCTTTATCTGAAAAGTTTATAGACAATAATCTAGATAAAGTAGAATTAAATCTTATCAGAGGATTTTTTCAATTAAGTGAAGATTTTATTTGGAAGTATAGAAATGATTTGACTTTAGATAATATTATTAAATACCAAAATTTAAGATGCGAATTGCTGGATAGATTATTATCTGACGGCAAGAAAATAAATATAGAAAATATCTCTTGGAGACAAGAATTAGATAGTTGGTTTATTAAAAAATATTTATATATGTGGGAAAATAATAAATACGCGGTTGAAGAGTTGTTAACATATCAAACTTTATCCGAAGAAATAATGAATTTGTTGATAAAAAAAAGTATGATGACTGATTCGGCATGGAAATACTTATCTAGAAATCAGAAAATTTCTGGGGAGTTCTTTAAAAAACATAGAAATCAAATTTATAGATGTGAAAACTCTGTTGAATCTTTAAAGGATTATCAAAGAGTTAAAGAGGTCTCTAAAAAAGTTAAAATAGATAACAAAATAGCAATTGATATATTTAAGTTTTTGTAAAAGTATATGTATATGTATATGTATATGTATATGTTTCTTTTTTTATTAAAATTGAATATTTAACTTTATTATAATAAATTAAGGCAGTATGGAGACCAATACAACAATAGATGATATTTCAGTTAATTTATCAAAAGAACAAGAGAATTTTATAGATCTATTTAGATCTGGTAAAAATATAGTTTTAAGCGCTGCTGCAGGGTCTGGTAAATCTTTTGTTTTAAATCATATAAGAAATAATATATTATCAGATGAAGATAAATGTAGTGTCATGTTTACGTCTTCTACAGCAATTTCTGCCCTGTTAATAAATGGTGTAACTGCTCATAGTTATTTAGGTATTGGTATTGGAGAAGGTGATTATAAGAACTGGATTAGATATACTAACAGATTTAATATCAGAGCCAGAGGTGATTATCTATCAACACTAAAAACTCTTATTATAGATGAGTTTTCTATGCTAAACTCTCAATTTATAGATAATTTAGATTTATTCTTAAGACTAAAGAAAAATAAAACATATAATTCTAAACCATTTGGAGGTGTGCAAATAATTTTGATTGGAGATATATTTCAATTAGATAACGTTAGTGGTAACTCTATTACCGAATCCGATATATTTAAGGATGGATGGAAATTTATAACTTTTGTAGAATCTCATAGACAAAAATGTAAAATATTTCAAAAAATGTTAGAAGATATTAAATTTAACAGTTCTTTTGATTTGTTGTTAGAAAATATAGAAATTATTAATTCTGTTCATGAAGTAGAAACTGATGAAGGAGTTAACAAACTTGAAGATTTTACTTTGCTAGTGTCTACTAATGAAGAAGTAGAAAAATACAATAACTATATGATAAAAAAATTAGGATTTGTAAATATGAAGACGTTTAAGCCAATTGTTTATAATAAAACTAACTCTAAATATTTATCTAAATTTCATATATTTGATCTTTCATTATGTGTAGGCTGTAAAGTATTGATAACATTTAATATATCACCTGAATTATGTAATGGTAGATCTTGTATAATTAGAAATCTGGATGGTGATTCTATCGGAGTTAGCCTGTGGGAAGACTTTAAAATTAACGGAGAATTAGCTCAGATACATACAATCACTTATATTGACAGAATTGAAGATAGTGTTGTAATGTCTGAAGGAAAGGGTAAAATTAAACAAACTAAATTATTTAGCTATATACCCCTTAAGATCGGATATGCCATTACTGTTCATAAATCTCAGGGTGCCACTTTAGATAAGGTGTTACTGGACATAGATAGAGTTTTTAACCTCTCTCAATTGTATGTTGCGGTTGGAAGAGTTAGAAACGTAAATGATATAATTATTATTTCTAAATACAAGAAAGAATTAAAAGAAAACTTATTATATATTTCTAATAGATCCGAATATAATATCAATCAAAAAAAGAAATTTTATAGCAGATTTATAGTAAGTATGTTTACTAATCAAATTTAGAAAAAAAATTGAATTATTTATAGTAAATAAAATGTTGAAGATTTCTTCTAAAGAAAGAGGCGAAGCTGCTGAAAAAAGAGAGTTAGCTAAATTAAAACTAATAAAGATTTCAAAATCAGAAATGAAAAAGTTAAATGAAATTGTGCATAATAAAGAATTAGTAAAAGATAAAAGAAAAATAAAAAATACTGTCGAAAGAATTAATAAAACTTTTAATAAAGAAACAAACTCTACATTTTACTGTTGTGGCAGTAGCTGGCCGAATGGAATTCAGTGTTTTGTTTGTAATAATTCGTGTGATGACATATACTAGATATAGAATTTATTTTTCTAACGACTTCAAATACTAAAAAATATATCATTTAGTTTAATTTTTTTACAAATTCATCTTTATTTTTAATTACGAATCTACCATCTACTAAAAATTCAGCATGTGTTGTCTTCCTACCACTAGTACCAGAGCTCCAAATAGCTTTCATGTCAGTAGTATATATTACTAAATTGCCATCACTTTGCATGATAAGAACGGCTCCCCAATTACCGTTAGTACCAGAGGACCATAAAGGTTTCTTTTTTTTGTAATATACCAGATTACCGTCGGATTGTATAGTTAATTCATGATCATCTCTCACTATCCAAGAACAACCATCACTATAACCAATATCATGATATAAACTGATACCATAATTAGATATGTATTGTCTATTTCTAAACCAAATTGCATTTTTTATAAATCCAAGATTAAACCAGATAGCTTTTTCTATATTTCCATTTTTATTAGAATAAAAATTTTTAGGATAAAACCCTCCTACTGGAAATTGAGAATTATAAACTTCCATTTGAGAATCGTTTATATGAACATTCATCGAAATTATGGAATAACCTCTATCAAACCATTCACTAGTATAAAAGTTACTGCTAAATAGAGTATTTGCCGGAAAAACTCTCTCTAACTTGCTAAATGTTGTTTGGGAAGGATCATCAGCAGATTGGCCTTTTATCATATACCCCCTACCGCTATACCATCCACCGTCAGGTTCGTCTGTAGTAGAATGAACTACAGGAAATAAAAATTCTTCTCTATTTTTTAATGCTTGTTGCTTTTCATTAGACTTCAGATCTGAAAGATAATAGTTCATTACTATACAAATTTTACCTAACAAATCTTTTATAGGAGCATTAGGAAAATATTTATTGAAATCATTATAAAAATTAAGTTTGCTAAATGTATGCTCATATAATCTATTACCTAAATATCTTTTTATTAAATTATTAATCTGTCTTGTATAATCGGTATCATTCATACCATTTATTTCTAAATATATTATAAGCGGATCGCTGGTATTTTGAAAAGCAACCGATTGAATAACTTTACAATGATCTTCAAAACTAGACACATCAGAATCCCAACCAGCATGAGAAACCATGGGATACGATCTATTAATTCCGTATATAACATTCAATGTTTTATGCGAAGGAGATAAATCTATTTCGATACACCTAGCTCCGTATTTTAATATAGCATCCCTAGTATTATTAGGTGAGGATTTTGTTAAAATTTGAGAAGATCCGCCTAAATATGAATTATGACTTGATTTTATATAAAAATTTCTTAAAGGCTCATCTAA